>Ga0209598_10000083_pt1 | contig 68556 bp, 61 predicted proteins | sample M_140807_EF_Meta_FD_187317 | JGI IMG/M metagenome (GOLD analysis project Ga0209598, IMG submission 187317) | Freshwater microbial communities from Lake Montjoie, Canada to study carbon cycling - M_140807_EF_MetaG (SPAdes) (version 2) | ecosystem: Environmental > Aquatic > Freshwater > Lake... | reverse complement strand
ATTGACTGGGTCTTTTATGGATTACGCCATGCCAAAAACGGGTTGCTTAATGCAGATTCACAGTGAGCATATCGAGGTTGTTACTAAATCCAATATATTGGGTTCAAAAGGCGTTGGAGAGTCAGGCTGTTCTGGATCACTTCCAGCATTATCAAATGCCGTCATTAATGCATTACGACCAAAAGGAATATGGGAGATGGATATGCCATATACCCCACCTAAGATTTGGGAAGCTTTGCAAGGCTAGTTGGGGAGCCATGGGCAAAGTCCTTGCTCATGGCGATAGATTGTTAGTGAACTGAGTTAGAGAACTTAGTAAGAGCGATAACTGATTGCAATTACTGAGCGCGTTCGATAGCTGCTTCTTTAACAATACGGTCGAACTTTCTCATTTCAGCTTTAAAGTAAGCATCAAAATCCTCAGGGCTTCCTCCGGCTGGATAAATCCCTTTACTCTCTAAATTACTTTTCGTTTCAGGATCTTTTAATGCAGCTTGGAAAGCGGCATTTAAACGAACAGCAATTGCCTTGGGTGTGTCTGGAGGAAGAAACACGCCAAACCAAGTATCAATTTTGATACCTGGCAAGCCGACTTCTGCCATTGTAGGAACATCAGGAGCATCCTTCAGTCTGTTCGGAGCTGCGATGGCAATAGCACGTAGCTTGCCTGCTTTGACTTGTGGAAATGCAATAGATGTGGTCATGAACGTTGCTTCAGTTTGCCCAGAAATAGCGCCTGTCATTGCTTCAGGGGAGCCTTTATAAGGGATGTGGGCTAATTTAACCTTAGCTTCAATATTAAATAATTCACCTGCTAGGTGACCCATACCGCCGACTCCCCAAGACGAGTAATTCAATTTTCCAGGAGCGGAAGACTGAACGATTGATAAGAATTCTTTCATATTGTTGGCTTTGACATCATTATTGAGAAGCATGACAAGCCAAACATTACCTAGATGAATTACTGGAACATATTTTCTTGGGTCGTAGTTAAGTTTTCTGAGGAAAGGGTTAGCTGCTACAGATGCTGAAGAAAAGATGAGGGTATAGCCATCTGGTTTCGCATTAAAGCCTTGCTCTTCACCCAACACACCGTTGGCACCCGGCTTATTTTCTACGATCATTGGTTGGCCCAAATGAGTCGACATAAATTGCTGAATAGTGCGCGCGAAAACGTCCGATGTTCCGCCAGCACTCATTGGTAATATCCAATTGATAGGACGGTTTGGATAGGGTTTTTCTTGAGCGACAGATAAAAAACTCATTGAGGAAAGTAAAGCAATAAGCAGAGTGTTGCGTAAAAAATTCATGGAGATACTTTCGATAAGAAAAAATTGATTAATAGATAAATTACTGTGGTTGGAAGTTAATATCTTTTACAAGCTTGCCATATTTTGCATAATCTTTGTTAATTAGGTCAATAGCAAACTGCGGCGATTCAGTTGCGACAGATAGGCCCATTTGATTTAATTTATCGGCAATACCTGGAGACTTTAGTGCAAAGTTAATCGCATCATTCAACTTTGCCACGATAGGTGCTGGAGTTCCAACTGGAGCAATATAGCCAAACCATCCGTTGGAAAGCCAACCGGGGAGAGTTTCAGCAATAGCCTCAAAATTAGGATTGATAGCAACTCTTTTTTCATTAGTAATTCCGATCATTTTGATATTGCCGCTTTTTACTTGGGTGATTTGGCTAGCAATACTTCCGATACTCACCATGATTTGACCGCCCATTAAGTCATTCAGCACGGGCGCTGCTCCCTTATATGGAATATGACTAAATTTAATATTTGCTGCTTGTGCAAAATGTTCAAATGTGAGGTGCGGAAAACCGCCTTCGCCGTTGGTTCCAACGGTTAACATGCCGGGATTCTTTTTGGCCCAGTCAATCATTTGAGGAACGGTACTAAATGGCGCTTTATTACTAGCAGTGATAGCTAAGTAGTTGAATGTTGAAATCGTGATTGGGGCAAAATCCTTGAGGGCGTTATAGGGCAAGCTTTTCCGTGTATGAGGTAAGGTCACTAAATTGCCGCCCTGACCAACACCAATGGTGTATCCATCTGGCTCTGCTTTGGAGATTAGGTCCGTTCCAATAATGCCAGAGGCTCCAGGGCGGTTTTCGACAATGACTGCTTGGCCTAATCGCTCGGACATTTTTTGTTCGATCATTCGGGACATAATATCGCCAGTTTCACCTGGAGGAAAAGGTACGATAATTTTAATTGGTCGAGATGGATAGTTATCTGCTAAGGCGCTAATGAAAGGCCATAGCGTAGTCAAAAATAGAGCGGATAGAAGATATTTTTTAAACTGATTCATGAGATTTGACCATTAGTAGAAATTCGTAAATAGTATATTGGAGTTTTCAGCTCATAGGGACATTAGATAGTAATTCGGTAGGAGCTTGCTAGGGTTTATCCTAATATTCTGGGGCGCCTTAAAGGAGCAAAGTATATGCATATTCATGCATATAATACGACTTTATTTTAAAAAATGGCCATTAATCAAGAACTCGATTTGATATTTATTAAAGCTGCTAGCTTTTTTAGCGTCTTAGCTGAGCCAACACGCTTAAAGATTATGCATGTCCTTTGTGATGGGGAGCAGTCTGTCAGTCGGGTTATGGAAGAAGTAAATTCCTCACAAAGTAGTGTCTCAAGACATTTAGCAGCGATGTGTAAGGTTGGAGTCTTAAGTCGGCGTAAAGAAGGTTTGATGGTCTTTTATCAAATTCAAGATCAGCAAGCTGTCGAATTTTGTCGCACCATTTGCGTTGGAATTGCAAGTGACGCCGATGTGAGCGATCTCGTTTTACCAAACAATACGAATCATCAAAATCGGCCAAAACATGTCCTATAAACATCAACCTGGGGTAATTAAAGCGTCCCCAGAAAATTATATTGATCAAGATTTAATCATGCAGGTAACTCAAAAGGGCCTAAATGAGGTTCGTAGAGGGTTTCTCCGAAAAAGTTTTACATCCGCACTCGGCGTAGTTGCGAGTAGTGGACTAGTTGGATATGTAAACGCTGAAGAAAAAAAAGTCTTAGAAGGTGACCCGGCGATTTTAGAAAAGCAAGATTGGCAAACGACGCTTGGTAAGCCTGTAGTAACAAATCCATATGGCATGCCATCAAAATTTGAAGATAATCTGCAACGTCGAGAATCACCAGGATTAACGAGAGTATCGGCGGCATCTGTTTCCTTTACGCCACTGCAAGCACTATTTGGAATGATCACGCCAAGCGGCTTACATTTTGAACGCCATCATCAGGGTTGGCAGGATATTGACCCAACAAAACATCGTTTGATGATTAATGGTTTAGTGAAGCGCGAAACAATTTTTACAATGGCTGATTTAATGAGATTACCCTCAGTATCCAGAATTCATTTTATTGAGTGTGGAGCGAATACAGGACTCGAGTGGGGTAATGTCGCTGTTCCAACAGTGCAATATACCCATGGCATGATTTCTTGTAGTGAGTTTACGGGTGTCTTATTGTCCACATTGCTAGATATGTGCGGCGCTGATTTAAAAAAGGGCAAGTTTGTATTAGCAGAAGGTGGCGATGGCTCAGGATTGACTAGAACGATTGCAATGCGTACAGCCCTTGATGATGTAATGGTGGTTTGGGGTATGAATGGTGAAATGTTACGACCAGAAAACGGCTACCCACTTCGTTTAGTCGTACCCGGTGTACAGGGCGTCAGTTCTGTAAAGTGGTTAAGGCGAATAGAAGTTGGGGATATGCCATATGCCACAAAAGATGAGGCAATGCATTACATTGATTTATTACCGAATGGACTACACCGTCAGTACACATCTATTCAGGAGTGTAAGTCAGTAATTACATCGCCGTCAGGTGGGCAACAACTCTTGAGTAGGGGTTTTTATAATATTAGTGGCATAGCATGGTCAGGTAGGGGAAAGATAAAGCGCGTGGATATTTCTATGGATGGTGGTCAAAATTGGCGGTCAGCCAGGTTGCAGGGACCCATCTTAAATAAAGCCGTCACACGTTTTAATATGGATTGGAATTGGGATGGCAAGCGCAGTATTTTGCAGTCCCGGGCAATCGATGAAACAGGCTACGTTCAACCTACCCTGCGATTGTTAAGAGAAGTTCGTGGGACTCGGTCAATCTATCATAACAATGCAATCCAATCTTGGCTAGTCGATCTCAATGGTGAGGTGAGTAATGTCCAGACGATGTAAGCATCAAAAAATAACTATATTCAGTATAGGTATTTATTTAATTTTTAGTTCTTGGGTTTTGGCCCAGGATCAACTTCATACAAGGTATTCGAATATTGGCCGGCAGGCTACTCAAGCCGAAGTGGCTGCTTGGGATATCGATGTTCGGCCTGATTTTAAAGGTTTGCCAAAAGGCTCTGGAAGCGTGGCTCAAGGTCAAGAAATCTGGGAGGCAAAATGCGCTAGCTGTCATGGCGTGTTTGGAGAGTCAAACGAAGTATTTACGCCAATTATTGGTGGGACTACTTTAGAAGATATCAAGCGTGGACGAGTTGACTCACTCATAGATCGCAAACATCCACAGCGAACCACTTTCATGAAACTGGCTACATTATCAACGGTGTTTGACTATATCTACCGCGCAATGCCGTGGAATACACCACGAACATTATCAGTCGACGAGACCTATAGTACTCTGGCTTATTTACTGCACCTGACAGAAATGGTGCCAGCAGAATTTGTTTTAAATGAAGTCAATATGATGCAACTTCAAAATAAAATGCCCAATCGTGATGGGATGACGACTGACCATGGCCTGTGGCAAGTAAGTGGTAAACCAGATGTTCGGGCTGTAGCGTGTATGAAAAATTGTATAAAAGAGGTAAAGATAGAATCTTCACTACCTGACTATGCGCGTAATTCACATCATAATTTAGCTCAGCAAAATCGTATTTTTGGACCCTATTTAGGGGTCGATACGACTAGGCCACCTTTATTAGAACTACCGAACAATACGGGATTAATAAAAGTTGTCGCAAAAGAAGTCCAGCGGACTTTACCAACAGACGATGTTCGGCAGGGTGGAGCATTATTCAAGAAAAATAATTGCGCTGCTTGTCATGGAATGAATCATAAAATACTTGGACCTTCTGTTGTTGAAATATCCAAAAAATATCAAGGGAAAACAGAAGCACTAGCTACCCTAACTAAAAAAGTAAAGAATGGTGGTGCCGGAGTTTGGGGCGTAGTGCCTATGCCGGCTAATCCTCAGTTAGCGGACTCAGATATAAAGGTCATATTAGAATGGATGATCAATCCTCAATAAGTGCAATATAAAAATAAGGGAGTAAGTATGGATTACAAACGTCGTCATATGATTAAAATTGGCACAGTAATTAGTTTGATGGCTAGCACAGGGTTAATATCATTCGCGCAAGCCAATGAATGGAATAAGGCGGCGTTTGATGGAAAGTCTTTGGATGACGTTTTAAAAGCTTTGGGCAGCGCTAGTGCAGAAAAGTCTGCGAGTATTACGTTAAATGCGCCGGATATTGCCGAAAATGGCGCAGTGGTACCCGTGGGTATTTCAACTACTTTACCAGCGAGCCAATTAGCGATACTTGTTGAAAAGAACCCCAATGTACTAGCGGCACAATTTACGATTCTAGAGGGTGCGCAAGCATTCGTGACTACGCGTGTCAAGATGAGCCAAAGTTCTAATGTGTACGCCTTAGTTAAGGCTGATGGTAAGTGGTTTGTAACGAGTAAAGAGATTAAAGTGACATTAGGTGGTTGCGGAGGTTAAAAGACGTTTGTGGTGATAGATAAAAATAACTAACGAGAGGAAATCATGGCTGATCCAATGCGTGTTCGGGCAGTTGAAAATGGCGGGGTCGTGGACGTAAAAATTTTAATGAAGCACGATATGGAAACCGGGCAACGTAAAGACGCTTCTGGTAAGGTCATCGCTGCTTGGCATATTGCCAATATTGTGGCGAAGATAAACAATAAAGAGGTTTTTAAAGGCGAGTTTGGTACGGCAGTATCTAAAGATCCTTTCTTGAATTTTAAGTTCAAGGGCGGGGCAAAGGGTGAAGAGGTAGTAATCACTTGGATTGATAATAAGGGCGATACAAGAACGGATAAGACGATCATTGCCTAGGCTAAAAATTGTGATCATCGTTACGATCATCGTGCATGCCGTGCCAATTTTTTTCACCTGTGGTGTTTGATTTGAAGCAACATCATGCAGTAATTTTTGTTTAACCTTGAAGCCGGCGATCCATCCAATTTGTAAATAACTAGAAAATAATAGAATGACTTTAAATCGCCGAGATTTCCTACAGGTATTATCTGTTGCCGCAGCAAGTGGCATGATGCTGCGGCCGGAGTATGTTTCTGCTCAAGCAGCCGCAAATCAATTCTATGATTTACCTCCTTTTGGTAACGTCCACTTATTACATTTCACAGACTGTCATGCGCAATTAAAACCCATCTATTTTCGGGAGCCAAATGTCAATTTGGGATTTTCAGGTCAGTTTGGTCGGGCTCCACATCTGGTGGGCGAGCATTTGTTAAAAGCCTTTAAGATCAAGCCTGGCTCTAGGGATGCTTATGCATTTACCCATTTAAATTTCCAGGCAGCTGCCAGAAATTACGGTAGGGTAGGCGGATTTGCGCACTTATCTACCTTAGTAAAAAAAATGAAGTCTTCACGTCCTGGGGCATTATTACTCGACGGTGGTGATACTTGGCAGGGATCTGGTACGGCTTTGTGGACCAAGGGACAGGATATGGTTGATGCTTGTCTAGCATTGGGCGTCGATGTGATGACAGCGCATTGGGAAATGACTCTTGGGGCAGAGCGTGTGCAAGAAATTATCGAAAAAGACTTCAAGAATAAAGTCTCTTTTTTGGCGCAAAATATTAAGACAAATGACTTTGGCGATCCAGTCTTTGCACCATACATCCTGCGTGAGATGAATGGTGTTTCGGTAGCTATTATTGGTCAGGCATTTCCCTACACGCCAATTGCAAACCCCAGATACTTAGTACCTGATTGGACTTTTGGAATTCAAGAGGAAAATCTCCAAATAGTGGTTAATGAGGTGATCTCAAAAGGCGCTCAAGTTGTGGTGCTTTTATCCCATAATGGTATGGACGTTGACCTCAAATTAGCAAGTCGCGTTACTGGGATCGATGCCATTTTAGGTGGCCATACGCATGATGGTGTGCCGGGTGCCATTCCAATTAGAAATTCGAAGGGTGTAACCTTAGTTACTAATGCTGGGTCAAATAGTAAATTCTTAGGAGTTTTAGATTTTGAAGTGAAGCAGGGAAAGATTGTAGATTTTCGTTATAAATTAATGCCGATTTTTGCAGATTTGATACCTGCTGACCCACAAATGAATCAAGTGATTGATCGAGTCAGGGCGCCGTTTGAAAAGAGATTATCAGAACCTTTAGCCGTTACGGAAGGTTTACTCTATCGTCGGGGAAATTTCAATGGTAGTTTTGACCAGTTGATCTTAGATGGTTTAATGACTATGAAAGATACGGAGATTGCGTTTTCTCCAGGATTTCGGTGGGGCACCAGTTTGTTACCAGGACAGACTATAAGAATGGAGAATCTGCTGGATCAAACGGCTATTACATATCCATACACCACGGTTAATATGATGACAGGTGAAATGATTAAAACTATTTTAGAAGATGTGGCAGATAATTTATTTAATCCAGACCCTTATTATCAGCAAGGCGGTGATATGGTGCGTGTTGGCGGTTTGCAGTACGCTATTGATCCTACTGCAGCAGCAGGAAAAAGAATCAGTGAGATGAGATTAAAAAATCAGTTGATAGAAGCACAGAAAACTTATAAGGTGGCTGGTTGGGCGCCCGTATCTGAAGAGGCAATGAAACTTGGTGGTGAGCCAATTTGGGACGTTCTAACTAGGTATCTCAAAGATATCAAGACAGTAAAAGCCAGGCCATTAAATATGCCAATAATCAAAGGGATTAAAAATAATCCAGGAATTTCATAAGAAGGAATTATCATGAAAATATTTTTTAGCAAGTTGGCAGTAGCCTTGATATGCTCTTTTAGTATTTGCACTTTTGCAATAGCTGATCAGGTGGTTTATCACATTGATCAATCCCAGATGCAAGGGTTAAAGGGTTTGAGAAATATTCGAAATCATTTGGATGTGGCACCAGAAACGAAAATTATTGTAGTAACGCATGCTGAGGGAGTCGATTTATTAATGGATGGGGCTAAAGACCAAAAATCTGGCACCGAATACGGACCATTAATTACCGCTTTAAAGTCACGTGGAGTTCGCTTTGAAGTCTGTGAGATTACTTTAAAAAATCGGCAACTTAAAAAAGAGCAGTTTATTTTAGATGCCGATTTCACACCCTCTGGAGTTGTTCGAATTAGTCAATTACAAAGTAAAGACCGGTTCGCTTATATTAAGCCCTAAAAAAAATTGAAATATTTCCAAAGTTTTTGTTATTTTTTCTTGGGGGTTCTTGGCCACCTTGGGTCAACTTTTGCGCAATTGCCGATGCAAGCAATTCAAGTTTCCGAGAGTAGCTATTATGTTCAAGGATTCGCAGCATTAGGAAATAGTCAGAATAAAAACTTTATTTCGAACGCTGGCTTTATTATTGGGCCAACTGGTGTTGTTGTAATTGATGCCCTTGGCTCACCAGCAGTTGCCGACGAGTTGATTTCAGTGATTCGGAAGATTACTGTCAAGCCGATTACCCATGTCATTATTACCCACTATCATGCAGATCATGTTTATGGCTTACAAAGTTACAAAGAAGTTGGGGCGCAGATTATTGCGCATGCTCTAGGGAAAACTTATCTATATTCAGATACAACTGCCTCGCGCTTAGCTGCATCGAAAATAAATATTTCTCCTTGGCTAGATTCTGTTGAGAAGATTATTCCGGCTGATTTATGGATAGATCGGCAATCCATCATGCAAATAGCTGGCCTAGATCTCATGATTAAGCCAATAGGACATGCACATACGGCGGAAGATTTAGTTGTTTACTTACCCAGTGAGAAAGTTTTATTTGCTGGCGATTTGATTTTTTCTGGCCGAATTCCTTATGTGGGTAATGCGGATAGCCTAGGCTGGATTAAAGCACTAAGAGAAGTGGCTCAAATGGATATTAATGCCCTTGTTGCAGGGCATGGAAAAGTTTCAACACAACCCCGCAAGGATTTACAGTTTGTGGAAAATTATTTACTATTTCTGCGAACCTCTATGAAGCAAGCAGCAAGTGAAATGGAGCCATTTGAAGAGGCCTATAAAAAAATTAATTGGTCCCAATATGCGCATATTCCATTATTTAATACAGCAAATAGAATCAATGCTTACAATATTTATTTGGCACTGGAAAAAGAGTAGTTTACTGGCTGAATTTTTGGTATTCAAAAAATTCAGCATCTACCATTAAGCCAAAGTTTTTTTGGATAACCTTACCTTGTGGATTAATTAAATAGGTTTCTGGGATACCTCGTCGCTTACCGATCTCTTTTGCTAGTGATTCAGTCATCATCGCCATCGGGAATTGATAATTATATTTTTTTTGATATTCGATGGCATTTTTAGGGTTCTGATCAATCGAGATTGCTAGGATGCGCAGATTTGAATTTTTTGTTTGTTCAGCGAGGCTTTGAAGATTTATATTTTGCTTTTGGCAATATGGACACCAAGAAGCCCAGACCTGGACTAAGATAAATTTATCTTGCCAGTAACTTGGAGGCAGGATAGATTGATCTAGTGTTTTGATTTCGCGAATAGTTAAGGAATCACCAACTTCAATGGCAAAGCTTGGATTGATAATTGCTAGGCTTAGTAGAATTAGAATTTTTTTCAGCATAGATGAGACTTCGATCACTAACATTTTTTGACAATAATAAATAATTTATCATCTTTAAGCTCGCCACTAACATACAGATGACCCTTTTTTTTGCAGAAGTTTTTTAAATCATCTTCGGCCTTCAAATCAGTACAAATAATTAATAAAGTATCATTTACCGAGAGCGTTTGAAGGGCTTTTTTAGCATATAAAACTGGCAGGGGGCAGGTTTTATTCGAGGCATCTACAACTAGATTTGCCTCTATCATGATGGTGTAGGATTCATTTTCAATGAGCGTTTTTTTTGGCGCGTATCTTTACGATTGGATTTAGAATAAATTATCCGGTCAGCGCCTAGTTAAAATTCTTCTTAAAGAATCTACTGAATCAATCTTATTTAATCATACCTGCATTCTTAGCATCATCCATTGCTAAAGGTGTTTTTTCTTTCATAAATGCTGGTATTTTAGCTAGAGGAATATCGACCAGCACAAAGCCAGCCTCTTCTAGACGTTTTTTTGTTTCTAGATCAGCATTGAGGCTTGCAAAATAATCGGACATTTTTTGTTGTAATGCCATCGGCGTTGATTTGGGCATTGCAATACCCCTGTAAGCGCCATCGACCCAATTTAAACCAAGTTCCCTGAAGGTTGGGACATCTGGTAGTGCGGGATGTCTTTTCTCAGTGGCAATTGCTAGCGTACGTACTTTCGCTTTTTGTTGGATTGCTAAAGGCAGATATCCCATTGCACCGTCAACGTGCATGCCAATCAGAGATGAAATCAAATCACCAGTTCCTTTAAATGGAACATAGGACACTTTTACTCCAGCTAATTTATTTAAGCGTTCGGTGGCCATATGGTTTGCAGAGTACTGGGCTGATCCCGCCAAAGTCATTTTTCCTGGATCTTTTTTAGCCGCATTAATAAAATCTTGATACGTTTTATATGGACTGTCAGCTGATACCATCAAAGCGTCAGGTGTGAAGTGGTAGTAGTAAATTGCGTTAATATCTGTCGTTTTAAATTGAATACCCTCTTGCAGAGGTTGTAAGATGATATGTGGGATATTGACGCCGACCACTGAGGTTCCATCTGCAGGATATGTGTTTAATTGACTCCAAACTAAAGCTCCACCTGCTCCAGCCCGATTAATGACTAACATTTGTTGATTATATTTTTTCAGTGAGATATCTGATTGCAGTCTTGCTACTATGTCGGATTCTCCGGCTGCTGGAAACGGGATGATGTATTGAATTGTTTTATCAGGTAGTGGCTGGGCAGCTAAGGTACACATAAAAATATGTGTAAATAGCACAAATAGCGATTGCATCAATTGAGAAAATTTCATGTGAATTTCCAGTTTAAAATTACTAAAAATAAAAGCTTAAGTTATATTCTAAGTTGGCGTATATTTGCCTGTTAGCTGAGGCGTCAAACCTTTTAATCCTTTTTGTTGACGATCCAACCTTGTTTCTCGGGCCCAAGTTCTTTGAAGGTCATCTCTAACCGAAATCGTTAATCGGCCCAATCCCTCTACCTCTAGATCGACTTTATCTCCATTCTGAAAAGCTGATAGGCCACGGTGGTTTGTGCCAGTTGCAATAATGTCGCCTGATTCAATGGGGTGGATTCCTGAAATCCACTCGATACATCTTGGAATACGATGCGCCATGTCATCGGTATTGAAGTTTTGTTTTAAGGCACCATTCACCCAGAGCTTGATTTGAAGTTTTTGTGGATCAGGTATTTCATCAGCAGTCACTATATATGGTCCAAGAGGTGCAAAAGTGGCTCGTGATTTCATTTGATAAAACGTATTTCCATCGGGCTTTACGCCCCTTGCAGAGCCGTCAATGAAGTTTACATAGCCAAAAATATGCTCCATCGCTTTCGATTGGGGAATAAAACTGCCACCTTTACCGATTATTAGTCCTAGTTCAGCTTCACCCTCAAAAACACTTGCAGGGATATCCGGAAGGATCATAGTTTCACCGTGTCCAATAATACAGTTTGCGGATTTATGGAAAGCATTAATGAGAGCCGGTTCTGAAAGAGTGCCATCCTCCATATAGTTAACAGCCATACATTCAATGTTGACTGGCTTAGGAAGTGGTGGTCGAATCTTTACCTGAGCGATTGGAAAGCCCTTACCTGTATTAGAAGCTTTTTCAAGTTTTGCTCTAAAGTTTGAAAAATTACCGATTAGGCCATTCATTAGGTTACCAGGGCCTGTATGAGGAATATTTTGGACGAGAGGTGTTACATCGATAACTAGGTCATTTTTTAGAACACCTAAGCGAAAATCATTAAAGTACATTAATTTCATGGGTCTCTTTCTAAAATGTTGATTTCTTATTATGCAAACAGGCCTAATTCTTATAATATGACGATATCTGTCTTTTGGGTATCAATAAATACCCTATTTAAGACTAAAACATAGGGATTCCCCTGATTGGAAATTTGTCATATTAAAAACAGTATGAAAAGATTCAATGGAGAACACAATGGCAAACATACCCCAATCGCTTCAACGTCGCAGGATCGTTATATCTGGTCTTTTGGGTTGTTTGATTGCCCCAATTAGCCAAGCTTTAGAATATTCATTTAATTCGATAAGGACGCCAGTTAAAAGCCTTCTATTATCTGGTCGTTTAATGTCACAGAGCGGTGTTGCAATCCGACATGTAATGTTAGATTTTGGAAAAGATTATCAAGCGAGTACTGACGCTGATGGTCGGTTTATGGTGATATTTCCGAATGCTGACAATCTCCCATCGTATTGCACCGTTTACCAACAGCAAGGACTTCAAGCACAATTTTTTAGAACAAGTCAGAAGTTAGCCATACCTCTTTTGCAATTTCAAGAAGATCATGATAAATGGCTAAGATCCACCGTTGAGATCTATCAGCCATTAGCTTAGGAGTCTAACAGGTATTTTCCTAAATCAACGATGCCAACAAAGATGGCATGTTCTGATCATTGAGCAATGCATCTATTGATTATTTCAGCATGAAGACCCAGCTAATCTCTTTCTGATAAAAAGACTTGATAGATCGATCTCAAGTGCGCATAAAATATACGTACAAAACAATTTAATAGCAAAACTAATCTTTAGAAAATACATCAAAATTATGGGTTCAACAATCAGTGAAAAAATTCTAGCCAAGCATTCCAGTCAAGAGCAAGTGCAAGCTGGGGATGTCGTTGTCTGTTCGGTGGATTACGCGATGATGACGGATACGCGGTCTGTTAACGCCATTCAGATGATTGGTAAGTTGGGTAGTAAGAACTTGAGTTTTGCAGGTCAGACTGCCATGGTCATGGATCATTATTCGCCGCCACCGAATGAAGAAGCGGCTCAAATTCACACTACTATGCGTGCTTTTGCAAAAGAAACCGGCACAAAATTATATGATATAGGTGAGGGTATTTGTCACCAGGTCCTTCCTGAAGGTGGTCACTTAACGTGTGGCGATTTAACAGTTGGCACTGATACCCACTCAGTGACTTATGGCGCTTTTAATGCCTTTGGAACGGGCATTGAAGGAACGGATGTGTCTGCAGTCATGGCTAGTGGAAAAATTTGGTTACGGGTGCCAGAAACTATTCGAGTTGAATTAAAAGGCCCACTTCAAGCTGGGGTATGGGCTAAAGATTTGACTTTATTTATGCTGGGAAAATTTGGTGCAGAGGGGCTTAACTATAAAGCGATTGAATATGTTGGTAGTGGTGTAGCGGCAATGGATATTGATGACCGTATGACTTTGTGTAATCATGCGGCTGAATTAGGTGCTAAGGCGGCCATATTAGAGGCTGATGAGAAAACATTGCAGTGGTTGCAAGCCCATGGGGCGAAGCCGCCTCAGCCAGTTAAAGCGGATCAGGATGCGGTGTATGCCCAGTCAATCGTTGTTGACACGGCGCAATTGGCTCCCCAGGTAGCTAGAAAGCATCAAGTAGATGATATTGTTTCAGCGCATGAGGTCACTCATCAAAAAATTCAATTTGCGCTGATTGGAACTTGTACCAATGGTCGATTAGATGATATTCGCCAGGCGGCAGCGATCCTTAAAGGACGACAATTAGCCCCAGGGGTTCGGATGATTGTGACGCCAGCATCTAGAAAAATATATTTAGATGCGCTGCGTGAGGGTTTGATTGAGATTTTGACGATGGCAGGTGCTTCTTTTGAAGCTGCTGGTTGCGGTACTTGTGTTGGTATAACCAACCATTTAGTGCCGGGTAATGGTGATACAGTGATTTCTACTGCGAACCGAAATTTTAAAGGTCGGTTAACGAATGACCGTGCGGAAATTTGGCTGGGTTCAGCAGCAACTGTTGCTGCCTCAGCATTAACCGGCTACATCACTGATCCCCGGACAGTAACAGGTGGTGAGTGGAGGTCTATCAAGTGAGTTCTACCAATTTAATTCAGTTATCTGGAAAAGCGTTTGTACTTGGCGACCACATCAATACAGACCTACATTGTTCGAGTAAATATCTTCCTGGTAAAGATGCTCTTTATGTGTCAAAGATTGCCTTTGAGCAAGCGAGTCCTGGTTTTGCAAATAGGGTTCATGAGCTTGGTGGTGGCATTTTAGTGGCCGGTGAAAATTTTGGGATTAATTCCTCTAGAGAGCAAGCCACACATATTTTGTTACTCATGAATATTCGGGTCATTGTCGCAAAATCATTTGGGAGGCAGTTTTTTCGGAATGCGATTAATAATGGTATTGCTGTTTTGGAGTGTGATACATCTCAGATTTTGGAGGGTGAGGATTTAGCGATCGATTTTTATGCTGGCACGGTCGTGTCGTCTAGTGGACTACGTTTACAGGCGAAGCCCTTGCCACCAGAAATTATGAAAATCGTAGAACTAGGTGGATTGATTCCTTTTTTGCAAAAGCATCCTGATTGGAGTTTTCCTGCATGAGACTAAGCCCTAACCAAAAAAGAAAAAAATTACGGCAGTTGATGGTTGCAAAGGATACTTTAATTGCTCCTGGTGTTTATGATGGCTATGGCTTGCGTCTAGTCCAGCAAGCTGGATTTTTAGCCGCTTATCTGACAGGTAATGGTGTATCAGCTGCATTACTTGGGATACCTGATGTTGGTCAAGTCGATTTGACCCTGATATCCGATCATGCTAGGCGTATTGCCTCTTGTGTTGATATTCCGGTGATCTGTGACGCAGATACTGGGTATGGCGGTATTTTAAATATTCAACGCACCGTTATGGAGTTTGAAGCCGCCGGGGTGGCGGCAATCCATATCGAAGATCAAGTTTTTCCAAAACGTTGCGCTCAATTCTCAGGCGCGCGGCAGGTGCTAGATTCTCGCCAAGCATTAGCTCATATTGAAGCGGCGATTGCTTCTCGTGTGGATCAAGATTTTGTAATTATTGCGCGCACTGATAGTGCTGCGAGTTTAGGTTTAGATGAGGCAATCAGACGAGCGAAAGCCTTTACTCAGGCAGGGGCAGATGCTATTTTTATCGAGTTAAAAGCGCATGCAGATGTTTTGTCGCAATTAAAAAAAATTCGCGAAGAGTTGGATGCCTGTTGCTTATTTAATATTGATGTGGGTGGACCGATTTCAGAACTTCAAGCATCAGAATTAAAGGTTTTAGGGATTGATATTGCAATACATCCTAATTTAGCGCGGGGTGTATTTGGCTTTGCTATGCAAAACGCATTACAACATATGAAAGATCATCAAAAGCTGAGTTCGCATGCTGATAAGATGTTTACTCCAAAGCAATATAACCAAGTATTAGGGCTTGAGGATATCGAATCTTGGGAAAAGCAATTTGATTAAAGTATCAAAAAATAGCCGGGAATCGATGTAATAATAAATAGCCCCACATGATTAGCTATCTAGATGGTTTATGCAGGGGCTGTTTCAAGAAATAATTTCCATTTTTTGGGGCCACTTGTATGCACTGATTCACCGGTTGAGTCAACCGCCACAGTCACAGGCATATCCTCTACAACAAACTCATAAATTGCTTCCATCCCTAAATCCTCAAAAGCAACGACCCGGGCTTTGCGGATAGCTTTACTAACTAGATAGGCTGCACCCCCAACTGCAATGAGATATGCTTTACGGTGTTTTTTGATGGCCTCAATGGCTACTGGGCCACGTTCTGCTTTACCAATCATACCTGCCAGTCCAACTTCTCCAAGCATCATTTCAGAGAACTTATCCATCCGCGTTGAGGTTGTAGGGCCAGCTGGACCAACAACTTCATCGCGGACCGGGTCTACTGGGCCAACATAGTAAATAAATCGATCTTTCAGATTTACTGGCAATTCTTCGCCGCGCGCGAGCATATCCATAATACGTTTATGGGCCGCGTCTCGACCAGTAAATATTTTGCCATTCAGTAAAAGAGTTTGTCCTGGTTTCCAGGATGCAACCTCTTCTGGAGTGAGGGTGTCAAGAAGCACACGCTTTGATTTTTCAACATCTGGAGCCCATGAAATATCTGGCCAATCAGATAGGGACGGTCGTTTAAAAATAGCAGGACCAGATCCATCTAGATGAAAATGCGTATGTCGCGTTGCTGCACAATTTGGAATCATACCCACTGCAAGGTTCACTGCATGGGTTGGATAGTCCATTATTTTTACGTCAAGCACCGTTGTCAGACCACCTAGTCCTTGGGCGCCAATACCTAGTTTATTCACTTTTTCGTAAATTTCTAAGCGCAGTTCCTCTAGGCGGTTATTGGGTCCACGGGCAATGAGGTCGGCAATGTCTATAGCGTGCATTAAGGACTCTTTTGCAAGTAGCAAGGATTTTTCAGGAGTGCCGCCAATACCAATCCCAAGAACACCTGGGGGGCACCATCCAGCGCCCATCGAGGGTACGGTATTTACAATCCAATCAACAATCGAATCACTTGGGTTGAGCATTACAAATTTACTTTTAGCTTCAGAACCACCGCCTTTAGCGCCGCAAATAACTTCAATTCCAGCACCATCCACCATTTCATAATGAATAACTGCAGGTGTATTATCTTTGGAATTCCTTCTGAGGCCAGCGGGATCATGTAAAACAGAAGCTCGGAGTGGATTTTCTTGATTTGTATAAGCCTCTCGTACCCCTTGATTAACCATGTCAGTAATATTCATGGTGACATTTTCCCAGCGGACATGCATGCCTATTTTGAGAAACACGGTAGCAATACCGGTGTCTTGGCAAATAGGACGCCTGCCTTCTGCACTCATTCGGCTATTCATTAGGATTTGGGCGATCGCATCTTTTGCAGCTGGATTTTTTTCTCGATCATAAGCACTTGCTAAAGCCTGAATAAAATCTGCTGAATGATAAGAACTAATGAATTGGAAAGCATCAGCGATGCTTTGAATAAAATCTTCTTGTTGAATTGGGCGCATAATTTGACTTTAATAAAGGACTGTTCAGTTTAAAATAGTAGGCTAATGATAACGGAACAACACAGAATTTACCATGTAGAGAGTTCGGTTTTTTTAAAACGTATCAGATTATTTGATTTTACATAACGGAGAGAAGATGATTAAAAAACCGGTGATTGGTTTGATGTTAGGGGATGTTACTGGCATAGGCCCTGAAGTAGCGGTTCGGTTACTAGAAAAAATAAAGAACCATCAAAGTACGCGCGTCGTTATTGTGGGGGATTTGCGAGTTCTTAAAGTTGGAATGGAAGATTCTGGGATAACAATTGATTTTCATCTAGCCAAAGATGTTGACGCAATTGATTGGACGAAGACTGGATTTCCGTTGATTGACTTACAAAATGTCGATCCAGCAACTATTGTGCGAGGTGCTACCTCAATTGAATCCGGTCGACTGTGCGGTGAAACCTTAAAAGTAATGACGGATTGGGCGCATGCTGGCAAATTGGATGCAATTTGCTTTGCGCCTTTAAATAAGGGAGCCCTCAATAAGGGGGGGTGGAAATATCGTGATGAGCATGAGATGTTCGCAACTTGGAATCATCACCAAGGCTATTATGGCGAAGTAAATCTCATTAAACTTTTTTGTACATTTCGAGTTACGTCACACATTAGTTTGAGGCAGGTTGTTGACATGGTCGTGCCAGAAAGAATTGAAGGGGCTTTGCGACTGGCGCACGAAACGATGCGAGGTTTAGGTAAGCCTAACCCAAGGATTGGGGTTGCCGCATTAAATCCACATAACGGCGAGGGTGGTCTATTTGGGATGGAAGAAATTGAAATTATTGCGCCCACGCTCAAGCGCCTCAGAGAAGAAGGGTTGAGTAGTGAGGGGCCGTTACCTTCCGATACAGTGTTCTTAAAAGCGCGGGCAGGTGATTTTGACGCGGTAGTGATTATGTATCATGATCAAGGTCAAATTGCGACCAAATTACTTGGTTTTACTGAAGGTGTAACGCTGACTGGCGGGTTAAAAACACTGTATACAACTCCGTCTCATGGCACAGCATACGATATTGTGGGTAAGGGAGTTGCTGACGTTGGGGCAATGCAACGCGCCTTTGATGTCATTGTAAACCTCGCCTTAGAGCGACAAAAATCATCTGATAAGTAACATGATAAAAATAGGAGATTCAAAAGTATGCAGGTAACGAAAATAGCAACACCCAGTGATGTTGAATCCTTAGTTTTTGATGATTTAATTCCTTATAACTCGAACTTGATGGAAGGTTTTAAGGCATTCGATTTACCAGGAATTGGCGCAAAGATACACGGAGTTATTGGCGGCAGTGGGCCCCCTTTATTATTAATTCATGGCAACCCTCTGACCCATGTGACGTGGCATAAAATTACTCCCACGCTAGCAAAGCACTATACCGTGGTAGCAATCGATTTGAGAGGTTATGGCGATAGTGAAAAACCGCTTGGTGGGGGCGATCATTCTGATTATTCCTTTCGAACAATGGCCAACGATGCGGTGCAGGTTATGCAAGAACTTGGGTACTCCAAGTTTCCGGTTGTAGGTCACGACCGGGGGGCACGCGTTGGTTTTAGAATGAGCTTAGACCACCCTGACAAAGTAACGCATTTAATTTCTTTAGATATTGTGCCGACGCATGAAGTTTTAACACGTGTCACGATGGGCTGGGGTCTTGAATCGTATCACTGGTTCTTCATGGCTCAAAAGGAGCCTTTTCCAGAGCGATTAATTTGCGGAGATTTAGATTTTTATATTAACTATAAATTAAATAAAAAAGGTGTTGGGTTAAAGATTTTTGCACCCGAAGCAATGGCTGAATATATTCGTTGTACAACGCCTGCGCAAATTCATGCAATTTGTGAGGATTATCGCGCTACCGTATCGATTGATTTAGATATGGATACGGCTGATTTAGGAATAAAAAAGATTCAATGTCCAGTTTTAGTCTTATGGGGCAGTAATAGTCACTGCGGAAGACACTTTAAACCGATTGAAGCATGGTCTAAATGGGCTGATGACTTGCAAGGCACTGACATCCCAACAGGGCATTACCCCCAAGAGGAGCGCCCTGATTTAATCTATAAAGCAATCAGGGCTTTTGTCAGTTAAGTACTCGCAGTTGAGAGGAGAGCAGTAAGCTCTCTAATCGAAGTTAATTGTTCGATGGATTGTACTACTGAGACAATTTTCTTCGAGGAGGCTAGAGAGAAATGCGCGTAAGCGCAATTTTCTAAAAACTTATCAGCAACTTCGTCGTAGCTCATGGGCATTGCTGGGCTACCCCGGCCAAAATCTGCTGAGCCTCGAATCACTTGACCATTTTTAAGCGTTATTGTGATAATCGTAGTCATTTTATGAAACCCGGCTTGCTCAGCCTCGTCATCGACTCCAAAATGAACGCGTTGAATCATTTCTTGCACATCTGCACGCAAAACCACTTCATCAGTAAATTCTGATAATCCTCCTCTACCTTCCAAGAGCAGTATTGCCATACAAAATTCCATAGAAAATTTTGCCTGTAGTTCATTTTGAGGTTGATGATGGATTAGGGCATTGGGCATATTATGATTCGTTCCAACCTTTACCGACACCACATCATTTGCCTCAATATCATGAGCTTTTATGAGGCGTAACATTTCGGTCATCCCTGGGTGTGTTAAAGATCCAGAAGGGTGGGGCTTGATTGAAACTCCAGGGGATGCAAATGTCCAAGGGTGTCCGAGTTTATCTCGAATAAAATCATCTTCAAAACCTCCGCCGGCGGCTTGAAAAAATCCTCTTGGCGCTTCTAAAATAATATCTGTAGCTGTCCATCCTAAAGCTGCGAACTCTGCGGCAACTACGCCACTTTCTGAAGCCCGGCCTGCATGAAAGGGTTTTGTCATTGTGCCGAAATTTTCTCGTAGACCAGCGGATTGGCTACCAGCAATTGATAGAGCACGACGCATAGTTTCTAAGTTGAAGTTTAGGATTTTTCCTGCAGCCGCAGCCGCAGCAAATGTGCCACAAGTCGCTGTCGCATGAAAACCAGTTTGATAATGTCTAGGGTTAATTGCCTCAGCTATTTTGCACTCGAGTTCAACCCCGAGGTGATATGCTAAAAAGACGTCTGCACCTGAGCTATTATTTTGCTCTCCGACAGCAAGAGCGGCTGGCAATGCTGGCGCCGTAGGGTGAGTAAGAAGACCATATACCCGATCAGAAGCTACGGCAAGTTGCGTATCATCATAATCATCGGCATGCACACCAACACCATTAGCGAACGCTGCAAAACGGGGAGCACAACGCAAATTGGACCCTATCACTGTAGCTGCACCTGAATTCAATCCTTGCGCATGGAGGTGTTTTCTGACTAGCTCGCCAGATTTTGCAACAGAGCCAGCAATCGCCAAACCAAGGCCATCGAGCATCGATTTTTTACCAAGGTCGAGAACATTCTCAGGGATATCTTTTAATTGTGTTTTACAAATAAAATTTGCAGCATAAGCGGTTAAGCTTTCTTTAGTTGTTGGTGTTACAGACATGTACTACACTCCTTTATTGATAAAATCAAAAGTATTAATTAGTGATGAAGTTGGCCGTCAATTGATTGGATTTCAGCAAATAGCTTATCAATTATTTGGTTTGAAATTTCTTCCAAATTGAATATCCGGTTGAGGCCAAAATTAAAATGAAGAGGGCTACACCTCCTGGGCGCTCTAAGAAGTAAAACATATTCCCAGCGCTTAATTGCATTGTTTTAATGGCTTCCGTTTCAAACATACCCCCAAGTAAAAGACCAACCACCATCGCAGATGGTGGGTAGTGATACCTTGCCATTAACCAACCGATTACTGAGAAGACGCATAAAGTGATTGCACCTGCAGTATTACCGTCGGTCGCATAACAGCCAAAAATGGAAATGATTAGAACGGTTGGAATTAAATACTTTAGGGGAACTTTAACAATTGAGCTAGCAAAGAAAATAAATATGAGGCCAACGGGAATTAAGATGAAACACTGGGCGATATTATTGATAATTAGAACATACACCAAATCTTTACTTTTATCGATAAAGCTCGGCCCGACGACAATGTTATGCATTGCAAAAGCTGCCAAAATAACGGCAGTAGCTCCACCGCCAGGTATTCCTAATGCGAGAGTCGTTGCCATTGACCCACCCTCACCACTGCTATTGCCAGATTCTGCTGCAATGACTCCTTCGATAGTTCCTTTTCCAAAGGAGTCTGGATCTTTTGATCTGCGTTTAGCATCCGAATAGGACAGTAGGTTAGAGACAGATGCCCCGACTCCTGGTGCTGCGCCGATGATCATGCCAATGATCGTTCCTCGCAACATAGTGATTTTGTGTTGAAAAACCGCCATAAAGCCTTGCATAATTTTCGAAGCGCTAAGTGTTCTAGCGTTCTCGTTATCAATAATAAATTTAGCACTAACAAGACCTAGAAGTTGGCTAGACGCAAGCAGCCCCATCAGCGCCGGTATTGGGCTAACACCATCTAGTAGGTCAGGGATGTCCATTGTGCCTCGAATAAAGCCAACGGTATTCATGCCAATAGTCCCAATGAGAACCCCAAGTCCGCCAGCCACAAATCCCCGTAACATCGACGGACCTGTTAGTGAACCGATCATCAACATTCCCCAAAGCGCAACACCAAACATTTCCACGGGGCCGATTTTAATCACTAGATCGGCAATTGGAACTACTAAAAACAATAAAACAGTATAGGAGATGACTGAGCCAATCACAGAGGCGCCAAGAGCACCACCCAGGGCTTCGTTATGCATGCCCTTACGGGCCATGGGATAACCATCGAAGGTAGTGGCTACGGCTGCTGATGTCCCGGGGATATTAATGAGTACTGCGGGTACTGAACCACCATAACCAGCACCTGTATAAACAGAGGTTAGAAAAATGATGGCTGATAAAAAATCCATATAAAGCGTTAGAGGGAGAGTTAGCGCCATTGCCATGGTGATCGATATCCCAGGCATGGCGCCAAAAAACAATCCAATCGCAATTCCTGGCACAACCCAAAGCCAGGTATCTAAAGATGAGCCGATTAAATTCAGGGCTACTAATAAAGCTGACATATCAAACATGGATGATCTTTAATCTAAGTGAGTCGTTGATTGGATTTAAAGAAATAAGTTAGGCATTGGAAAGGTGATTAATAGCTGATAACCCTTAACAATCACTAAAGTAGTTACTATTGAAAATAGTCCTACAAAAAGAGGCCTTCTTTCCCCACAAATAATTGTTGTGATAGCTGAGAAAAACAGGACTCCGACATCAAAGCCTATAGTAAACATCAGATAAACTAAACCAGCCATCGCCAGCATGACTGCCACAATTTTAAGGAACTCTACAGTCGAAAGAGGTTCAGGCTTGAGTTCATCAGGAATATCTGCACTCCGAAAGCATTGCGGCAATATACAGACAGCTAAAATTAAAATACCAATGGAAACGGGTTGAATAATCAGCAAATTTTCAGGGCTAGTAGAAACGGATCTAGCATTCATCCAATACCAAATGACCCATGCCGAAATGATGATTAAGAATATTAAGTGGCCGTAGTCAATGCTAAAGCGAAGGTTATTTTTCACACATTGCCTTTACTAAAGATACGAGTATTTAAGCGAATTATTTTGCAAGAATGATATCAATGTGTTTGAGCAATGTATTCGATGCTTTGAGATATAGTTCTTGCGATTTTTGCGGCCCGAGCCAGGTCACCGGAAGGGCCTGCGCCTTGGCAGCGGCAATAAATTCTGGATCCTTAGACGCATCTGTAATGGCTTTGACTAAAATAGCATGACGATCTGGATATTTGCTTTTTAGAGTGGCTGGCAGAACCCAACCGCGTTGTGAACCCGGAACCCACTCAATAGAAAGACTACGTTTTTTTGCATATTCTTCAATTTGCGGAGTATCTGCAAATTCTGGATCACGTTGATCATCAAATAAAACAAGTCCTCGAATCCGGTTTTTTATTGGCACAAAGCCCTCAGCACCTACTAGTCCAACATCTACCGTACCGCCTAAAACAGCATTTCTAGCTGGCCCGCCACCAGTAAAAGTTACGACGCGGACATCCTTGATATTGATTTTTTCAGCTTGTAAAAGTAGGGCTAAATTCATCAGATCAGCAGAGGCCGGTTGAACTCCAATACTAATACTTTTCGGATCTTTTTTTAACGCATCAATCACTTGTTCAATAGTTTTAAATTTAGAATCACTAGCGGTTGCTAAGATTGTAGAATCATTGGACGGCAAGTTTACCATTTCAAAGTCTTGCAATTTATAGGAGGCTTTGGTAATACCAATGTTCAGTGGAATATAGTTCACTGAGGATGATAATATTGTGTAGCCATCATCTGGCTGTTGTAAAAAATAGGTATGACCTAACTGAGCTCCAGCACCAGCTTTATTAATAATTTGAACAGGTTGCCCTAAATATTTTTGTAAATAGGGGGCCATTAATCGAGCAATCCTATCGTTTTGTCCACCTGTTGCAAATGGTACTAAGACATTTACCGGTCTTGAAGGAAAAGCTTGCGCTAGTATATGAGTTGTTGATGTTGCAAGTAGGGCAAATATTACAAACGTTAAACAAACGTTAAAAGCTTTTTTGAAAGGGGACATAAACATGTTTTCTCCAAACTTAATTGATATTTAAGCGCTAGAATACCACTATTTTTAAAACATCGAAATAAGTTGCAATGCATATTTTGAAACAATTTGAGAGAGATATTTTTTTAAGTTTTCAGTCTTAATATGACGGTTTTCGATAAAACAGGGGCAGGTTTAGATTTAATACATATTATGGAGGATCACTCAGAATAATAATTGAATGTATGCGCACTATAATTCCGATTATTCTACTAATTAAGGAGAAAAATGAAAACTTACCATATTGCATCAATTCCTGGAGATGGAATTGGTAAAGAAGTCGTACCTGAAGGAGAAAAAGTATTGCGAGCCTTGGCTGCCAAAAATCAGGATATTCAATTTGAATTTCAGCATTTTGATTGGGGTGGAGATTATTATCGATCGCATGGCGTGATGATGCCTGCTGATGGTTTAGAGCCACTTCGGAAAGTAGATGCGATTTTGTTTGGCTCGGCAGGCGATCCAAACATTCCTGACCATATAACTCTGTGGGGCTTACGATTAAAAATTTGTCAAGGTTTTGATCAGTATGCGAATGTCCGTCCCACGCGAATCTTACCTGGCATTCAAACGCCCTTAAAAAATTGTACGCGCGATCAACTTGACTGGGTAATCGTTCGAGAAAATTCAGAAGGAGAGTACGCTGGCTTGGGGGGGCGTGCCCACCAAGGTCACCCGATTGAAGTTGCATCCGATATGAGCATACTGACGCGCGTTGGTGTAGAGCGGATTCAGCGATATGCTTTTCGATTAGCGCAGTCTCGTCCCAGAAAGCATTTGACTGTTATTACAAAATCAAATGCTCAGCGCCATGGAATGGTGATGTGGGATGAAATTGCTGTGCAAATTTCTAAAGAGTTTCCCGATGTTACTTGGGATAAAGAGTTGGTAGATGCTGCGACTGCCCGCATGGTTAATCGACCGGAGTCTCTTGATACGGTTGTAGCTACCAATTTACATGCAGATGTATTGAGCGACTTAGCAGCTGCACTTGCAGGGAGCCTTGGGATTGCACCAACAGGTAATATTGATCCTGAGCGGAGATATCCATCAATGTTTGAACCAATTCATGGTTCAGCGTTTGACATCATGGGCAAAGGCTTAGCAAATCCGATCGGTACTTTTTGGTCGATTGTGATGATGCTTGAACATCTTCAAGAGCCTACTTTGGCAAAATTACTCATGCAAGTTATTGAGCAAGTAACGGCAAATCCAAGTCTGCATACCCGTGATTTAGGGGGTAAAGCAATGATGACTGAAGTTACTCAGGCAGTTTGTGCAGGCATAGAACGCAGCTAAGTATTCAGAAATACTTACTGAAGAATACAAAAGGTGGCGAGTTCTTGCTGATCGAGTTGCGCGATTAGACCAGTCTCCCACTCTAGGTAACGAGCCGCAGACTCTTTATTGCCATCATGTCGATCGTGTACAAAAAAAAGAAAATCAATGCACTCAGAATCCGACGGAACTCTTGGACTTTTTTCTAAAGAGTGGCCAGCCTTTTGCCAGGCCATCAAACCCCCTGAAAGAAATTTAGCTGTAATTCCTAAACGAAGAAATTCTATTGCTGCGCAATGATTAATTGCTGGGTCATCAGATACTACGACTAGGATTTTTTCAGGGCTGATATTTTTCAGATCCCGAGAGAGATTAGGACGAATAGACCAATGGGAGCCGGGAATAGATCCTTGTCGAAATTGCATACTAGGGCGAAGATCGAGTACAAAAGCAGAGTCGTTAGAAATAGAATTCATTAATTCATCACATGCAATTAGAGGTAATTGAATTGGTGTAATTGGGTTTGATGAGAGATCCAAAGAGCTCTCAAGACCATCCTCTAGAACGCATACATCATGGCCCATTTGTTTGAGCCAACTAGCAGTTGTATTGGCCCGAATACCATCTGAGTCAAAGAGTACGATGCGTGCATTTCGTACACCAACAAATTGATCTGTTGCCTGAATTAATTGTCCACCCGGAGCGTGTTGCGCACCTGGGATTGTTTCTTTGAGGAATTCTGGTTCAGTTCGGACATCACATAAAAATACACTTCGGTTAGTTTCTTCTGCCCACTGCATGACAGTTTTTGCATCAACGCTGGGTACCCCTGCGCGAATAGCCAGATTTTTTGCAGCCATTTGTATGGCTGGACTAGGCGCTGGACTTGTATAGTCTTGGGACTTGCCATGTTCTAAGTTGAAGTCATTTAGATACCATCCTTGGGTGCCATTTTCGAGGGCATAGATGGGGTTTTGCAGGCCAAGATTAATGAGTGTTTGTGCGCCGATAATACTTCTAGTTCTTCCGGCGCAGTTAATGACGATCGGGGTTATATCATCTTTAGAGAGACCTTTAATCCGATAAGCTAACTCTCCATTGGGGCAGCAGGTTGCAGTTGGGATATTCATTTTCTTGAACTCAGACAATGGTCGTCCATCAAGTAAGACAAATTGCTGACGTGACTCAATCATGGCCGCAACTTCTTGCACGCTTAGTCGTGGTGTGTGACATTGATGCTCCACTAACTCGCCAAAGGTTTTTGAGGGTAGATTAACACCTGCAAAAAGCGTAAACCCTGCCTTTGCCCATCCGGATGCACCGCCCTCCAAAATGGAGACGTTACTATAGCCAATGGATTGAAGGCTAGTTAGCGCAGGTAAAGAGACATCATGACCATCTTGATCATAGATAACAATTCGGCAATTTTTACGAGGGGCTAGTCGACTAATATCAAATTCAAGCCGGCTATAGGGTAATGAGCAAGCAAAAAATAAATGTCCTTCACCATAATGCCCATGTTCCCGGACATCGAATAATGCGATTTCTTGCCCATCGCTTAAGAATTTTTTTAGTTGGAGTGGTGAAATGGAATTAATCATTATTGCCTATTTATGGTGATGGGTTTGATCAAATTTGTAATTATGCAATGCCTAATTTTTTTAGGATTACTATTCACTCATTGATGGTGGCGGATGAACTCATAGCGACGCTTTGATTGTAAATACTGACATAGTAATTATAGTAATACCGGATACGAGCATAACTAGTTCCATGAGTTGAGTAAAACTTTTTTCAGGTAAGCGTAAAACAATTTTTTTAGAAAAGTAGGAGCCTATTAAAACAACTAGACCGATCAACACACCTTGCATCATAATTGTTTGATCAACGACCCCGAGTTGATGAAAAACAATACTTTTAGTAATTGAAATACCGAGTGAGCCAGCAGCTTCAGTGCCTAAAAAAGCGCCCTTACTTAAGCCAAAAGCAAGGAAAAATGGCGTACTGAGAGCTCCGGTGGTTGCCACAATACCTGTTAAAAAACCAATACATAGACCTAGAATACCCATATGCCAAAGCCTTAGGTAAAACTTTTGTGCCCTCATCCATCGCCTAATTGGAATTAAACATAATATAAAAATACCGAGCATCACTTCTAAAAATTTTTCATTTAAAGAAACGAGTGTGTTAGCACCTAAAAAAACACCGGGGATAGAGGGTAATCCGTAGACAAAACAAACTTTCCAGCGAATCTCATGCCACCATAAAAAAATACGAGAGACATTGGCAATGATGGCAATAATCGCAATGACTGGAATTGTCGCGACTGGGCCATAAAAATAAATAAGAGGGGGAACTAATAATATGGTGGTACCAAAGCCAATAATTCCGCCGAGGACGCCCGATAAAAAACCCAGAATACCTAGAACAATAATACTAAGTAAAAGACTCATAATAGATTAATATAGGTAAGTAAGTTCATTCGAACTTGTAAAAAATTGGATGGTATTGGGAAAAGAGCAGGGTCAGGCTTATACAGGGTATCCTATAAAGTCATAGGATTGAGATAGCTAGTTACTTTAAGAATTTAGTTACATGATACAACTACTTTAAACAGGGGATTATCTTGGAGATTTGATATGAATAAAAATAAACTGTTTTTGGTAATGATTAGCTTTTCTTTTTGGTTGAGTAGTTCTTTATATGCTCAAAATTATCCTAACCGCGCAGTCAAACTGATTGTGACTAACCCGGCAGGGGGCAGTTCCGATATTATGGCGCGAACAATTGCTCAAAAGCTTAGTGAGTTATGGAAGCAATCAGTGATCGTTGAAAACAAGGCGGGTGGTGGTGGAACTATTGGGATGGTATATGCTGCAAATCAGCCCGCTGATGGATATGCCATTTTGTTTGGAGCGCAGGGGCCAACCACGGTTACACCCCTGTTATCTAAAGTACCCTATGAGATGATGCGTGATTTTTATCCCTTATCACTTGTCTCAACAGGACCTAGTGTGATGCTAATTCAAGCAAGTTTCGCCGAGCGTAATTTACAAGATTTCATTGCCTTAGCTAAAGCTAAACCCAATACTTTAAACTTTGGCTCTGGCGGTGTTGGTAATGCCCATCATTTAAGTGCGGAGTTGTTAAATTTGGCGAGTGGGATTCAGACAACCCATGTGCCGTACAAAGGGGGTATTGCTGCCGCAAATGATTTGGCTGCTGGACAAATACAATTCATGTTTGCCGAAGTAGCACCTGTTATGCCGCTCATTAAAGCGGGGAAATTGAGGCCAATAGCAGTTGCATCCCCTAAACGAATTGCTTTGCTACCAGAAGTCCCTACATTTATTGAAAGCGGATTTCCTGGATTTATATCAATAGTATCTTGGGGTTTATATTTACCAACTGGTGTAGTGACTTCTGTTATTGCGCAATTACAAATCGATGTGCGTCGGGTAATGACTGATCCTGACTTAGTTAAACGTTTTGCCGAGTTAGGCTTTGAGGCGCAGTATTCTAGTCCAGACGAATACCGTCAATTTTTAGCTGCTGAGACGATTAAGTATGCAAGGATCATTAAAGAAAACCGCATCAAAGCCGAATAACTATTTTGGATGAAAAATGCTGCTTAGAAAAGTAACTGATTAATCCAATAAGTCGAATATACTGATATCAGAAAAATAATTAATGGAGATGAATTACACAAATGGGTTCTCGTAATGCTTTTAGTGGTTTTGGTTTATACATCAATATCCTTTTAGGAATTTTTTTGTTGGGTAGTTCTTTTGCGGGATTTTCACAAACGGCAGGGGCTGAAAAATGGCCTGTGCGTCCAATAAAGATGGTGATCCCTTTTTCTGCAGGTGGCCCTCTAGATCATCTTGCCAGAAAGATAGGACAAAAATTAACTGATGCTTTAGGTGCCAATGTGGTGATTGACAATCGTGCTGGTGCGAATGGGATTATAGGATCTGATCACGTTGCAAAGTCCTTGGCTGATGGATATACGATGCTGTTTATGACGGGATCTTTTACAGCAAATCCAGCACTTTACAAGAAATTACCATTTGATCCCATCAAGGATTTTATTCCAGTCACTCAAGTAGGCCGATCATATGGTCTTGTTCTCGTAGTCAATAATTCATTTTCAGTGCAATCTTTAAAAGATTTAATTGCACTTTCAAAGACACGAACAGGGCAGTTAAATTATGCATCTGGAGGGCAGGGAAACCTGACGCATCTTGCTGGTGAGTTATTTAATCATCTGGCAAATATTCAAATGATACATATACCTTACAAGGGAAGTGGGCCTGCCATGACAGATGTTTTGGCTAAACAAGTTGATATGACTTTTGTGTCCACAGTTGGATCGATACAGGCAATTAAAGAAAAACGCGTTATTCCCATGGCAATCAGCAGTAGTATCCGTGTTCCCACTTTGCCTGAGGTACCAACTTTTACTGAGTTAGGATTTAAGGAAATGGAACAAATTTATGGGTGGTATGGTATTTGGTATCCCACAGGGACTCCTGCTGATCGAGTCGAGAAAGTTCAGAATATTGTTCAACAGTTTCTTAAACATCCTGACATCAAGACGCATTTTGATGAAATTGGACTTATACCCGTTGGCTCTTCCTCTAGCGAGTTTGCACAATTTATCACGGAGGATATCATGCATCAAAATAAACTTTTTAAAATTGCAAAAGTAGCAGCCCAGTAATTCAGAGCTCAAATTTAAATAAATAGGGATGACCGATGTTTGAATATTTTCCAAATAACTATACGTGGAGTTTGGCCGTCATGTCTGCTTTAAATCGTGGCGGACAAATTGCTGAAATTGACGAGGCTTGCCGTTCTCTTAAGGATTTTGCAGGGGTAAAGGCTCTGCATGGAGATATAACTGCTCAAAATGCTTGGTTTGAAAGTTGGGTGAGGATGGCTGAACGGGTTGAGCGATTAGCTCAGGCTGATGAAATGGCTGGTAATTTATTATCTGCTGGTCGTAAATTTTTAAGATGTGGATTATATTTTCAATTAGCTGAGCGGATGCCCAGTCATAAAGATCCTAGAAGGCTCGTCGCCTATAAAAAAGGCATTACTGCCTATGCAAAGGGATTGCAATATCGTAGAGAGCCGATTGAATATGTACAGGTGCCCTTTGAGGGCACGTATTTACCAGCAATTTTTATGAAAGCACCTGGCGCAAGTAAAACGCCTTGCATGGTTCATTTCAATGGATTAGATCTCACTAAGGAAATTGTTTACTCTGCTATTGCAGATGAATTAAAACGTCGTGGCATATCTGTTTTAATTGTGGATCACCCAGGGGTGGGAGCTGCACTTCGCCTACAAAATCTCACGAGTGGTCCTGATACCGAGCGATCTGCTTCAGCCTGCGTGGATTATTTAGAAACGCGATCAGATGTAGATTCCGACCGAGTCGGAATTATTGCATTAAGTCTGGGTGGTTATTACGCGCCGCGCGCCGCTGCTTTTGAGAAACGGTTTAAATGTTGTGTAGCATGGGGAGCGATATTTGATTATGGTGCAGCAGTTGCATCGCGGTTAAAAGGGAGTGGCGAGCCTTCGGTACCTGGATATGCTGAGCATGTTAATTGGGTATTTGGTACAGACTCCTTCGACGAAACATTACACATAGTTAAACAAATGACTTTAGAGCCAATCGCACACCAGATTACTTGTCCGTTACTGGTGGTGCATGGAGAAAATGATCGTCAGATTCCTTTATGGCATGCTGAAAAAACGATTGCTGCAGCAGTAAATAGTGCTGATAAAGAGCTGAAAATATTTTCTTTATTTGATGGTGGCGCTGAACATTGCGGAGCTGACAATAGTACGATGGTTGTTGATTACATGACTGATTGGATTGCAAAGCGCCTTGGTGGATATGTCGAGGGTATAGTTTGATAAACCTATTTTAAGGGACAAGAATAATGAGTATCCACACCTTGCCTGTGCGCTTATTGTTAAACGTAGGGCACTCTATTGACCATATGTTTTTACTCATTTTTGCAACGGCTGTAACTACTATCACATTAGAGTTTGGCTTTGCTAGTTGGGTTGATTTAATGCCGTACAGTGTCGGGGCGTTTGTATTTTTCGGTCTTGGCTCTCTCCCCTCGGGCCGTTTAGGCGATTTATGGGGCCGCCGTAATATGATGATTATCTTTTTTATTGGGATAGGCTGCGCTGCAATACTAGTTGCCTTTACAAATAATGCTTGGCAAATGGCTGCTGCCTTAGCACTGCTGGGATTATTTGCATCGATTTATCATCCAGTGGGTATTCCTATGCTTGTTCAGCAAGTTTCTAATCCTGGTTTGACGATTGGCATTAATGGTCTAGCTGGAAATTTAGGGATTGCAACAGCCGCATTGATTACTGGATTTTTTGTTAAGTGGTTTGGCTGGCGATATGCCTTTGCAGTTCCTGGGTTGCTTTCGATTGTGCTGGGATTCTTATTTATGTATGTCTGCCCAAAGGAATCGCAATCGCCATCTAAAAAATCTAAGAAAAGCGCTATTTCAGTTCCGCCAGCATTACTAGCGCATTTATTTATGGTGATGACGGCTGTTGCTGTAACCAGTAGTTTGATTTTTAACTTCACAACAAATGGTAATTTTCAGTTACTTTCTGATCGATTTATCGGGTTAATCGAAGACCCAGCCACTTTAGGAGCTATGTTAGCTGTCATTTATACCATTGCATCCTTTGCTCAAGTCGTGGTTGGTAACCTCATAGATCGTTTGCCAATGAAAAAACTTCAGCTCTGGATAGCAATCATTCAGGTACCCTTATTAGTATTTGCGGCTTACACAGATGGATGGTGGTTATTTATCAGCCTATTAGCTGTGATGATTTTTGTTTTTGGAGCCATTCCTTTTACGGACGCGATGATTGTGCGTTATGTAGATGACAGGCTTAGGTCTCGGGTAACTGGGATGCGATTAACTGTTTCTTTTGGGATTAGTTCTTTAGCTGTTTGGTTATTAGGACCACTAGTTAAAGATATTGGTTTTGTCTATTTAATATGGTTGATGGTAGTTATTGCATTAATTAAGGTCTTAGCAATTTGTACCTTACCATCTGAAGAGAGTTTCCACGTTATTAGTTAGTCCTTTGTTAGTCCGTAGGCAGATCTCCAGCAGCCAAGCCAAGTTGATGGATTTCATCGATTGACGGGATCGCCTTAGAGTAACGTTTTCCAAGCCAGGCATATTCATTCCCATAGAGTCTTGCGATGGGAGAATATTCTTCGGGAATGACCCGCTTAGTGATTGGGTCAAGAATACGATCTGCCAAATGAATGCCAAGCACTTCTCCTAAGATGAGTGCACGCCTATCGGATAGATCAATGATTTGAAAAACACGACACTCAAAACTCACCGGTGCTTCTGCAATGCGCATCACATCAATTTGAGTACAAGGCATTAATGTGATGCCAGCATAATCGATCTCACTCTCGTCAGAAGGAAAATCAGCTGAAGCAATGTGCATTGCGCCGATAATGCTTCTATCTACCATATTAATTGCAAACTGTTGTTTGCTACGAATGTTGTTAATCGTATCTTTAGATTTTCCATTTGGCCTATGACTAATACCTAAAATCACAATAGCTGGCTCTTCAGAAAACATGTTAAAGAAACTAAATGGTGCCGCGTTGTGAAGTCCCTCTGGGTTTTGGGAGGTAACAAAGGCCACTGGCCTGGGAATCACTAGAGCTGATAAAAACTTATATTTTTCTTGGGTAGAAAGGTTTTCAAGGTCAAAGTACATTTTAAACTTTATAGTATGTGAGAAGTGATTTTGATAAAAGATAAAACACTTAGGTAAAACACTTCGGTAAGATTAATGAGCCTTCAGTTTCGAGGAATTTATTCTTTTAGAGTATGTGTCGTAATTTATTTAGTCATTAGACATACATCAGTTATGTATCAGTAATGCATTATTTATTAGAAACATTCCACCGAATTTGATCAACGAGGGACTCAGCGACAATTTTAGAGTTCACAAAAGTTGCTTTGTTCATCGTTTTTACAAGAGCTTCTAGGTAAACTTGAGCCTTAGAATCTTTAAACTCTCTAGCCACCCAGAGCCACTTAAAAGCAGTACTCTCATCATATTCGTCGCGATTTTTATCAGAGTAGAACAAACCCAGAATAACAGCTGCGGCAACATTTTTCATCATTGCAGCATCTGTCAAATAAGTAATTGCTTCCTTCGTTTCATTAACACTTGTGGTGGGGTCCTCTAGAAGAGCCTTCCCTAAGTGAAACTTGGCTTCATCATTGATGTTGGAAGCCATTTTCCAGAAGTAGAGCGATTTGAATTTATTATCTTTGCCAAGTGCGTAGTTGGAGAGTAAGAGTCCAAATTTAGTTTGATCATTCGAGTTTAATTTTTTCGAGACCATGACAAAGGTATCGACCACAAAATTATGAAAATCTTGAGGGATTAATTTCTTCTCTACCATGCTAATCAGTTCTTCATTAGCATCCATTTCTCCCTTTAACACACGAATAATCAGTATCTTTACGGCCTTATCATATTGCCCAGAGCGCTTGAAATTTTGAGCATCCATAATTTTCTTTGTCGCATATTCAGGATCTTTCATCCAACCCTTCACTGTTTCTTGATATGACTGTGCAGAAACTTTTTGGATTAGGTTCGGATTTGGTATGGTTCCAGCAATCTCAATGGAATACACATGTATAGACTCTTTAATATTCTTAAATACTGGAAAGCCACCATCTATAAAACGTTCATTTTCAAAGGAGTTTTTAGTATGCAAGTAAATACTCTCACTCATACTGACCCCGCCATAGTCTGCCATTTGTTCGATGCGGGCAGCTATATTCACAGCTTCGCCAAGGAGGTCGCTTCCTTGAATCAGAACATCTCCAATGTGTAAGCCAATTCTAAAGCGCATTGATGGCTTGATTTTTTCGGCTAGGTTCAGGTCATAGACCATCCGTTGAATAAAGATTGCACACCTCAATCCATTGACTGGGCTTGAAAAATCCGCAAAAATCGAATCTCCACCTGTATTAAAAATACGACCATTATTTTTTGTAATGAACGGATCAATCAATTTTCGGTAATTGCGTAGAGCATTAATTGCTTCTTGTTCATTTGCTCCAACAAGAGCGCTGTAGCCTACTATATCCAAAGCAAAAATTGTAGTAAGTTTTCTATCGTTATCCATGGATGATTAATTTCGTTTCTATGATGTTCTTCGCCTACCAATTAAAAACAGGTGGTATCCCGATCAAATATTTGGTTTTTTAGACAAATATTTCATGATGCTACATTGTATAAGAATAGTCGAATTGATGGCAATACTTGTTATAGACTCCCAGAAACGGAGGAGAATTAGTTCCTATTTGCCTTCCATAACCCAAACCCCATCCCATTGAGCTGGCGGATCTGCTTGGAGTGTTTTGCACCGGTGGATATAAATTTCTGAGAGTTTATCTTCGGGGTGAAGTTCGAGAACTTTATTAAATGAGTTAGTGGCCTCGGACCATTTTCCAGCTCTATACTTTTGAATACCTTCTCGAAATTGGTTAACAGCGTCCATCAGGTTAGGGAATGAGGATTCATCGTGGTAGTCCAGAACTTCGTAGATTGCGACAGGTTGTGTTTTGCCTTTAACAACCACAAAATCAACTTCTCGGGTTCGATAGGTACCCTTGAGATTTTTAAAGGTAAATTCACTAATGAGGATTTTTGCAGCATATTGTTTACAAGCTGACTCTAGTCTTGCCGCAAGATTAACTCCATCACCGATAATTGTGTAGTCCATGCGCTTTTTTGAGCCGATATTACCTGAAACAACCGTATCCGTATTCAGTCCGATACCAATATCGATTGGCATTTTGCCATCGTTTAAACGAGCCACATTCCACTCTTTTAATTTACGAATCATTGATATAGACGCTCGCAGTGCACGGTCCTCGTCATCTTCGTGCCCCAGAGGAATTCCAAAAGCCGCCATGATAGCATCGCCAATGAATTTATCCAGCATACCCCCTTCTTTCGTAATGCAATCCACCATGAGTTCAAAATAATCATTGAGCATATTCACGGTGCCTTGTGGCCCCAATTTCTCAGATAAAGTTGTAAATCCACGAATATCGGAGAATAAGACTGTTGCGGGGACACTTTTGCCACCCATCATATCTCCGCCAGAGGACAGTAGTTGACTTGCAATGGATGGATCAATATAGCGCGACATGGTCGATTTCATGCGCTTTTCACTAGAGATATCCTCAATCATAATCATGGAGCCAATATTTTTTAGGTGAATATCAATGAGTGGCATCAGTGTTAAGTTTACAGAATGAAGTTCACCTGAAAAGGTAATCTCGGCGTCCATAATCACATCAGTTGTTGCATCACTAACAACTTGCTTTAGTTTGTCTAAAACCCAAGAATTTTCATTACCGAAAAATGTAGTGGCATTTTGGTTAGTCACTTGTTCAGCGCTAATACCTAATATATGTGCACCAGCTTTATTGCAAGTAATAATAGTATTTTCTTCATTCAAAGTTAAAACCCCATTAGTCATCGACTGCAGCATACTGGAGTTATAGTTCTTCATATTTTGCTCTTTAGCAAAAAGGTCAGCGTTTTGCAAAGCGATGGCTATTTTTGCAGTAAAGGCTTTTAAACGAGCTTCATCATCGGCATTAAAAGCACCAATTCTTTTATTTAAAACCTGGGTTACGCCTATAATTTTGTTATGTTGATTGACAATCGGAACGCAAAGAATCGATTTGGTAAAAAACCCAGTTTGTTTATCAAAGGCAGGATTAAAGCGCATATCTGCATAGGCATGGGGAATATTGATTGTTACGCCATTTTGGAAAACTGCTCCGGCAATTCCGAGGTGGTTGGGGAACCGGATTTCAGTTGAATCTAGACCCTGACTGACTTGGGACCATAGTTGATTTGTTTTTTCATCATTTAAGAATAAAGTTGAGCGATCTGCATCGAGCATGCGGGTTGCCTCATTCATGACCTTCTGAAGTAAAACATTAATACGTATTTCGGAGGACATTTCAGAAACAATATTTAGTAAATCTAATTCACGCCTGCGCTGCAACTGCATTTTTTCAATGGCTTGATTACTTTGGATAAAAAATGAGGAGTATTGCATGATCTGAGCCACATGATTTAAATCACTTTTGGTGAACCGGCCCTGTTTTTTATTCAGTACTTGCACGACACCAATAATCTCTAATTGGGGATTTTGAATTGGTAGGCAAAGCATATTTCGAGTGTAATAACCCGTATCCTCGTCAATACTTTTTTCAAACCGCGAATCATTTTGGACATCATGAACAATAATGGGTTCACCTTTAGAAAAAACAAAGCCAGCAATACCATGCGTATTTAAAATTCGAATTTCATGTTTTAACTTACCTTCAGCCTTGCGAGAATAGAGCTCTTGAGATTCTGGATCATTTAAGAAAATCGTACTACGGTCGCCTTGAGTTTGATCGGTGATGATCACGAGGAGTTCTGCTAGGATATCGTCAAAAGTGGACAGTCTGGCAAGTCTAGAAGATACCGAAAGTAAAAAGTCGGAGTTGACAGTCTGGGATTGTTCGAGTGAAGATTTAGCTAATTTGGGCATTTTGAGAATCATTCTAAAAGGATTGTTTAAGCCTTCTGGGGTTGGTCAATCTGATGTCGAAGGTTCGTTATTGTTTCTTTTAATTGCTGGATTTCCTCATGTGATTTTTGTCGTTCAACTTGAATCAGGCGATTTTTTTCATTTTGTTCAAACTGTATAAGACTTCGCAGTTCTTGAATCGTATTTTGTAAGTCGATGATTGGAGTAGTTTTGGAGATCGTTAAAGACTGTATTTGTTGTTTAAATTCGATTTGTTGTAAATCAAGTCGCTCACGCAGCGCAATGGAGGTGTTTTTTAATTGTTGGATCTCATTTTGCCCTTGTTGTGTGGCTTGATCTCGCGCTATTTTAATTTTTTGGTTCGTCAAATTCAGCTCTTCGCGCAAAGATACGATAGTCTCTTTAAGAAGTTTAATTTCTAGAAGTAAGGTTTGTGTTTGATACTTATCATCTTGGCGAGTACTATTGGATTTCATTTTCGACCCTTAGAATGGATTGTTTGAGCATTAAATCAGCACCTAGAGATTTTGCTTGATCACTGATAAATTCAACACTCTTTAGAAAATGCAATCTTCCTGGGATGCTGGCTACGATTCCAGCCAATTTTGGATTTGACTTTTCAAACTCCAAACTAAGCAAGTTACCAAGCTCAATTCCTCTTTCAGGGAGGCTGCTTCCCATTAAATCAGACTCCAATAACAAGATGCTTAAGCGGCCCTCTAGAGTTAAGTCGTCAGGTTGTTGCAGGGCTTTCTCTATAATCTCCGGCCTAAATTTAGGATCAGTTGATAGAAGCAAGTTTTTGATTAAGGGATAGATTGCATCATTTTCAGGGATATTTTTCTTCTTAAAAAATTGATGAATCTTTGCAATTGAATTGAGTTCTTGCTGACTTGCAAAAAAATTGACAGCACCATTGTGTCCATAGTCATGCCCAATAGCTGCTAATAGAAGATACCAGCAATCTAGCGGAGTTAGAATCCAGGAGGAATTACTATGACTGATTAATTGGTTCTGTGAAATTAATAGGGTCATCGTGAAACTAACATCGATAAAGTGCTTTCGTGAGTGATACTCAGGTTCATAAGCCAATTGGGCGTTATATGCTTCAATTTCACGACTAAGATCAAGGCAAAGATCTTTAAAGATATTCTTTTCATCTGCCATTTCCGACCACAGGGTAGTTTCTAGTAATGCTTGAATAAAATCGGAAAAAGAAATTTGTAAATCTGCTACCTGATAAAAAACTTGCTCGAAATCCTCAGCACTAAATTTCGCATGAGAATTGATGAAGATTTTATTTAATGAAGTTATTGCAAGTTGTGGACTACTACTGGTCATAGATAATTCATTAATAAAATAAGAGACTCTATTCAGACTGAGATTGCCAATATGTATTGGCAATCTCGGATACCACTTAAGCTAAATAGTCATGCAACAAATGACCATAAGGAAGCGTCATACTTGTAACTAGGTGCACTCCCCCAGTAACTTGGTGAACAGGTAAATCTGCTAAAGTACAGTTTACCGATGGTGTTAAATCAAGTCGAGCATTACCAATCCAAGCCCCTTCAACTGTCACATTTTCAAATGTAATACCAATTAATTGAGCAATTTCAGGTGTACCATCAATACCTGGAATGATTTTAAGCGTTACTTGCTTTCGGGCAAGCAGTAAATTTTCACGATTAACTATTTCCGGATGAGCTTGATGTTTATAGGTCATCGTGCCTTGAGCCGTGATTTGTGAGGCGTACTCAAGGCTGCCTGTGAGCGTATCACCATGAGTAATCAGGGAAGCGTGGCCAAATTTCATTGGATAGCCCCAGATTTCTCGTCCACCTGCGAGAGGGGATGTATTGTTGACATACATTTGGCTAATGAAATTACATGGCTCACCTTTTAAAGTACAAGGGATAACCTGCGCGGCTGCTGAATATGCACCAAAGCCCTCTCCATCTGGCAAATCAAGCCACTGGACAGATACTTGGTCTCCATCAGGCTCAAGAGGCTCTGGTAACGCATCCCGAATTGCTTTGGGATCTGTTCGGTAATTAACGATTAAGTACTTCCGATTAAAAAACCGAAACGGCCCCCTTGGATAGGTTGGGCTTTGCAGCGGCATGGAAGGTAGTTGCAACACATCTTCTTTTCTCATGAAAAGACTCCTCAATATAAAAGTTAGGGTTTTTGATCTTTAACGAAGTCGAATAAAACTCGGCCATGGGGCAAAGTAAGATCTCCAATGTAGTGCTTGCCACCAATCACTTTTTTAATTGGCAAGTCTGCAACTGGAGCATTTACATGAGGAATTAGTTGTAACCTGGCAGGCGAGATCCAAGAGCCTTTGATAGAGATGTCAGTTAGGTTGAAAGCAACTAGCTGACAAATCTTGGGTTTGCCATCAAAGTTTGGGATCACTTTAAGGACACACGAGGTTTTGGTCATCGCCTTATTCATCGCTTCTAAGCCACCTGGAGACGCTTGGTGTTTGTAGGCCATGGTGCCCATCGCTACAAGTTCCCCAGCATAGTTCAGAGTCCCGGTTAAGGTATCAGAATTAACAGAGAGTTTAGGGAAGGCGTATTTCTTTGGAAATCCCCAAATTTCTCTACCAGCTGAAATTGGGGGCTCGTCATCAAGGTACATTTGAGCGGTGTAGTTCACAACTTCGCCCTCAAATGTACAAGGAATAACAATCCCGCTTTCCGTGTAGTCGCCAAACCCAGAACTATCTGGCATACGAATCCACTCGTATAAGACATGACCTTCGGCATTTGGAACTAGCGGCTCTGGAACTGCGGCGCGTAACAAGTCGTGATCAGTTTCGTAAGTAATAATCATATACTCACGGTTAATAAAGCGGTATGGTCCGAGCGGGTAGCTAGGACATGCCGCCGGCATGGAGGGTAATTTAAGGATTTGATCAATATTCATGATGTGCCTGTGTGGGTTATAGAAACTCTTTTTCTAGATCTACGGAAGATCTAACGTTTAAGTGTGCAAAATTGTGTTTGAGCCAGTCAGTTGCATATGCGCGGCCTCGATCGCGTAACATCGTCAAGAACTCCCAGTCTGAGGAAAGCTTAGAAGTGACCGATAAGTCGGACATGGCAACATCAGCGCGAATAGAGTGCATTAAGACGTATTTAAACTTCTTTTTGTGTTCATCTTTGATCCAGTTTTGGTCTAAGATTTTTTGTACAAAATGGATCGCCCGTAATTCTTTGATGAGGGAAGTATTGAAGGTGATTTCATTCACACGATTAGCAATTTCATCTGCAGTTGTAGGTAGTGTATTGCGTTCAACAGGGTTGATATGAACAATCACGATATCGCGTGACTCGGTGTTATAAATTAATGGGTAAAGAACTGGGTTACCCATGTAGCCACCATCCCAATAATTTTCTCCATTAATCTCTACAGCTTTAAATAAGAAGGGGAGGCACGCAGACGCTAGAACTACATCTGCAGTTACTTCGGGAGCATCAAATACTCTAGCTTTACCAGTTCTAACATTCGTTGCTGTTAAAAATAATTTTGTTTTGGCGTGTTGCTCTAACTCTTTAAAATCTACGCAATTTTCAAGTACTTCACGTAGTGGATTGAAGTCCATTGGATTGAGTTGGTAGGGCGAAAAATTGCTTTGAATCATTTTGGCAACTTTAGTCATACTCGCATCTTCAAGCTTCACACCCATCATTTTTTCAATCGGTGATAACTTGATCATGCCGTATTTTTGACCAGCATCAGATATTTCTTTCCAAAACTTATTTAGGGCAGCTCTTGCTCCTTCGGGGCCTTTGATCATTCCATAAGCAAAGACAGCGGCGTTCATAGAGCCCGCGCTAGTTCCAGAAATACCTTCGATTTCTACGCGCCCGTCCTCAAGAAATTTATCGATGACTCCCCACGCAAAAGCGCCATGAGCGCCCCCGCCTTGAAGGGCTAGATTAATTTTCTTTTTTGGGTTACCGGATGAACTTGGAGCGGTATTTTTTCTTACCGTGGTGCGCCTAGTTGCAACGGGTTTGGTTTTTGGTACAGTTTTTTTTGCAGTAGCCATGATGTCCCACTTTGTAGTTAGTTTTGGTTGAGATAGGTTGTAAAGCGTAGGCAATGATCATTCACTGATCACTGCCTCAGATGCTTAGTGAGCTACCCAACCTCCTTCTACATTAATCGAGCCGCCGGTAATAGATGCGGCAGAATCGGAGCATAAAAATACTGCAGTACCAGCAACTTGTTCAACAGTTACAAACTGTTTAGTTGGCTGAGCATATAGAAGAACGTCTTTTTTAACTTGCTCTTCAGTCATGCCACGAGCTTTTGCAGTATCTGGAATTTGTTTGAGAACTAGTGGTGTTAGCACATACCCTGGGTTGATCGCGTTACAAGTTATACCGTGTTCGGCAACTTCTAGTGCAACCGTTTTAGAGAGTCCCATAATGCCATGTTTTGCGGCCACATAGGCTGACTTGAAGGGAGATGCGACGAGTGCATGAGCTGAAGCGATATTAATAATTCGGCCCCAGTGCTTGGACTTCATATAAGGAATTGCTAAGCGACTAGTGTGAAATGCAGAAGATAAATTAATTGAAATAATTGCGTCCCATTTTGCGACCGGGAACTCTTCAATCGGGCTGACATGCTGGATACCAGCGTTATTAACTAGCACATCTACGCCACCAAATTCTTTTGCAGCATGATTCATCATCGCTTCGATGGACTCGGCTTTACTCATATCAGCACCATCATAGATCACCTTGATACCATAATCTTTTTCTAGACCGCTTCGAATAGTTTCAATTTCGGCAGCATCGCCAAAGCCATTGATTATTAAATTACAGCCCTCTTTACCAAAGCCGTGGGCAATTCCAAGGCCGATTCCACTGGTTGATCCAGTAATTAAAACAGTTTTATTTTTAAGCATTTTGCGACCTCAGTAAGTATATTAGAATGGTGAAATAAAACAAAAACTTTACAACGACTGATAAATATAAACAATTAATATTTCAATTAATAAAAAAATCAATTTTGTGCACAAATATAGGGCGTTGTTAGTGCCTCATAACAGGTAGTACTACACATTAACTACGGAATTAAAGTAATTGGATAAAAAAAGTGTATCTTTTAGGTAAATACTACTAACTTTCATCATTATTATGTATCATCTTGAAGTTAATAACAAGATATTCTATTGATGATTCGAAAATGTGTTTACTCGGTGTTTTTGACGGATTTGTTTCGTTTGGGGCCAAATTGTCAAATCATTTTTAGAAATCCCTTGCGCAGATCCACAATTGAATCTTCTCCCAAAAAACGTTTACTTGAACCATACATTTTCCTAATAATATGAAAGAAAACGTCCTAAATATTTCTAATAATCTTTTTTTTAAGTGGGCTTTGGGCTTATCACTACTGTCCATTGCCTTGTATATCTTAGACGATCCTCGAGTTGCACCCAATGGAGGAACTTGGCTGGGGTATACCCTCGGAACTATTGGCGCACTAACGATTGTCTTTTTGACTCTTTTTGGAGTTCGTAAGAGAAGTTATCGTAGCAACTTGGGCGATTTAAAATATTGGCTATCCGCTCACGTGTGGTTAGGCTTAGCCTTAGTTGTTATTGCTACGTTGCATACCGGATTTCAGTTTGGTTGGAATGTTCATACGCTTGCTTATGTTTTGACCATGCTGGTCGTGTTTTCAGGAATTTGGGGGGTTTATATGTATTTGCGCTTCCCATCACTCATGAGCGAACTATTAAATAGTAAAACCTTGATTCAGCAGGGTGAGGTTTTAATAGAGATTGACCAAGGCGCATTGAAGTTGTTGGACAGCGTTGAAGCTGGCACGTTTAAAAACAAAGCCTTACAACTTTTAAAGTCAGCTGCCACTGAGCCGATTTCACGGGGTTTTTGGGCTAATTTAAAGTCTGATTATCCGAATTCGGCTAGTGAAATTGCTTTAACCCAGTTCGAAAGTATGTTTTTACAGGGTGAGCAGTCAGCTCGTCAACTGTCTCAGTTAATGGCCAAACGTGTTGGACAACTCAAACGTATCCGAGAATTTGTACAACTTAAGTCTCTAGCTGGAGTTTGGTTAATTTTTCACGTGCCTATGTCCATTGGATTATTAGCCAGTTTAGTTGCGCATATTTTTTCTGTTTTCTTTTATTGGTAGGGTGTTATGGAATCACACAAGCCTGATGAACCGATTATTGCTGAGTTAAAGCGATTACAAGCGAATACATCTGGGAGGCGCTTTTGGTCTTGGATGTTTTTTTTGGTGATTACGGGAGTGTTTTTAATAGCTCCTTTAGTGGCTAGTTTGGTTGGTGATTCCAACTCGGAATTATTGCAAAAGCGGGCCAAGCAAGATCTCGTGCAACAGCCAAGTCCAACTATTTTGGCCTTTGATCGGGTTTGGAACCCCGGACCATTAGCCAACGCCCATCAGCCTTGGGCCAATGATTGTCGAGTTTGCCATAGTACTGGCTTTGGTCGTGTGAAAGATGCAGATTGCTTAACGTGTCACCAAACGGTTGGGGACCATGTTACAGCCAAGCATCCCAAAATCGATGGTTTGAATGTGACTTGCGCTAGTTGCCATCAAGATCACAATGGGGCGTTTAGCTTAGCGGAACAAAATAAACACTTTACGCAAGGTAACTGTAGTTCGTGCCATAGCGACTTAAAGACAAAAATGCCTGAGACTCTGACGCAAAATGTTTCTGACTTTACTAAGGGGCATCCAACATTTCGTCTACAACTGGCTTTGGATCCGGCCCAGCCAACCAAGTTAACTCGTGTGCGGATGGAAGAGGGCAAAGTTTTGCAAGAGCCCTCTAATTTGAAATTTCCGCATAATGTACACTTAACAGCTGAAGGCGTCCATAGCCCCAAAGGTATCGTTAAAACAACTTGCGCATCTTGTCATGAGCCTACCCTTGATAAGGTCGGTTTTAAGCCAGTTCAATTTGAAAAAAATTGTCAAAGTTGTCACGCTTTGAAGTTTGAACCAACTGTATCAAACCGTGAGGTACCCCATGGTCCAGTAGATGCTGTGTTATCCACCTTGAGAGAGTTTTACAGTTATACCAAGCTTAATGGTTTGCCCATGCAAACGCAGCCTTTAACGCCCTTGATCCAAATTGGGCGCCCAGGTGAGCGAGAGCCTTCTGCTGTTTCATTTACAAAGCGGTCAGGCGATGATCGTGCTCAGGCTAGCGCCGCTGCTACGGAGTTATTTGAAAAAACCTCTTGTGCGATTTGTCATGAGGTGCAACGCGTTGCTGGGCCTGGTAAGCCTGGCACATCAGGCAAGGACTTGCCGCAATGGAGTATTGCACCTACGCCAGTGGCGCATACTTGGATGCCTCAGGCAAACTTTAGTCACGCCGCGCACTTGATGCAAGAGTGTTCCTCATGTCATGAGGCAAAGAGTTCTAAGAAGTCGGCTGAGGTGCTAATGCCTGCGATTAGTGGATGTAAGGATTGCCATGCAGGTACAGTCCCAGTCGCTCAACGTGTTTCGTCTGACTGTGGCGTTTGTCATAACTTTCACATGAATCCTGATCAGCAAGCTGTGCAAAAGAAATCCCACGCTATCCCTAAACAATCCAGCATACAGCCCTCAAGCTATTTGTTTTCTTCGATAGGGAAATCCAAATGAAGTTGGAGCGTTTGCTATGTGGCATTTTATTTTTAGGGTTGGTTAGTTGTGGTGGTGGCGGCGGAGGAGGTAGTAGTTCTACTAGTATTTCATCCAGCACAACCAGCTTTACTGGCGGCTGTTCAGCAGTGAGTTTTTCCCAACAAAGTTTATCTGCGGCTGAGGTTGATCAAGTGATTGCGCAGGCTGTGAGTGTAGCGAGTACTCTTGGACAAAGTGCAACCGTGGCAGTGGTTGATCGTGTTGGAAATGTTTTGGGAGTTTTTCAGATGTCGGGTGGCGACTATAACGTGACGATTACTTCGAATAAGGGGGTTTCCGGAGGTCTTGAGTCCGTTAGCTTAGACTCTAAATTTGCTGCGATTTCTAAAGCGATTACTGGGGCCTATTTATCCTCTAGTGGCAATGCGTTTTCAACGAGAACCGCTGGTTTTATTATTCAGGATCACTACATACCTCAAGTATCTAATTCTTCTGCCGGCCCACTTTATGGCGTCCAGTTTAGTCAATTGGGGTGTGGCGATTTAGTCCAAAAGGGCACTTCTACGACACTAGGCCCTAGAAGATCTCCGCTCGGACTAGCAGCGGATCCTGGGGGATTTCCTTTATACAAAAATGGTATGGTTGTCGGCGGAATTGGGGTAGTCATTCGAAGTAATCCGACTTATACCTTAGATTTGAATCCTACTGATATCGACTATGATTTAAAAGAAATTATTGCCCAGTCTGCAACCAGCGGGTTTACTCCACAAACATGTATTCGGGCAAATCAAATTACGGCTAATGGAGTCACATTAAGGTATTCAGATTCGGATGATAATCTCAAAACACCTTCGTTGACTACTCTAGTGAGTGCAACTGCTTCCTATGGCAGTACTTTTGGAGCTTTGGCTTCTGTAACGAATTATTACGTGGCAGGCACAGCGCCTGTCGCGGGTACTGCTTATGGAAATGCTGCTTCAGGGTTTGCTGCTGATAGTACTAATTTTTCTGGCCAGTCTGGTTATGTGATGGTTACCGCGGCGAGCGCAAATCGCTACCCCCCGACTGCCTCAAGTAGTTTAAGCGCTGCCGAAGTAACCACATTGCTACAAAACGGGCTAACTGTAGCCAACGCCACTCGGGCACAGATCCGTAAGCCACTTGACTCGGCAGCGCAAGTAACTATTTCTGTGGTCGATCAAGCGGGGGTCATTTTAGGGATTGCTCGCACAACTGATGCGCCCATGTTTGGCACTGACGTATCACTGCAAAAGGCCAGGACAGCATCGTTCTTCTCTTTTTTATCAACTAGAACGAATAATGCAAGAGGAAATCTGAGCACATTGAATTTGCTGGGGGATTATATTTCCTCTTCAACTGATAGTCGGCATGCAGATGTTTTTTTCCCTAGCCTAGGAAATACCAGTTTTAATAGTAATATCGCCTTTTCAGCGCGAGCGATTGGCAATATTCATCGGCCCTACTTTCCAGATGGAATTGAGTCTAAATCTCGTGGCCCACTTTCAAAAGCTGTTTCATCTTGGTCGCCCTTTAATATTGGTTTACAACTTGATTTAGTCCAATCAAAAATTGTCGCTGCCTTGTCTTCGTCAACGCTTACATCTTGCACGGCTAGTTCTGTTGGGATAGATAATGGAATTCAAGTTTTTCCTGGTGGAGTGCCAATATATAAGAGTGGGGTCTTAGTTGGTGGTATTGGCGTCTCTGGGGACGGGGTTGATCAGGACGATATGATTTCATTCTTAGCGGTTTCAAGAACATCCAGTTCGTTTTCTGCTATTACGAATGCAGTATCCAGCATCAGGTCAAGCACTCTAACGGCGTCAGATGGAAATAGCTTACGGTATGTGCAGTGCCCACAAGCGCCATTTTTAAATAGTACAGAGAATGCTGTTTGTGAATAAAACATGAAAAATCATCACAATCTTTCTACGAATTCACTAGCTTGTTTACTAGTGGTTTTTGGCTTGAGTGTTTCTCCCTCACAAGCTAAAGCTGTCAAGCCTTCTAAAAATCCTGTTCTCTTAGCTCAAAGAACTGAACAGCCGAGTAAATCCATGCCGGTCGTTGACACTGCTAAAACTGTGGCACCCCTAGCGCAAACAACCGACCAGTCTAGTAAATTATTACAGGTCATTGATATTTCTATTCCTGTTTACAGTCAGCCTAATTTGAAGTCGAATCAATTGGCAACGGTTGATCGTGGAACCCTCGTGACGTTAATTGCTACTCAGGGAGATTGGTATCAAATTGAGTTAGCCAACGATGCCCGGGATGGCCAGAAAACGGGATGGGTTTTACAAAATAGAAGCAAAGAGGGGGCGTTTGCTCTCCAAGAACTAGTTGGGCCTGGTAAAGCTGAGGTTACAAATCCGTTAATTACTGCCCCATCAGAGGCATTCTCTTCCTTGCGTGGACAGTCCTCTTTGCCAAGGGTAACCACTTTGGCGCCATTCGACCCTGCACAAACTACTTTGCCTGCACCGAACCTGCCAAGGGAGTCAATTTCGATACCTGATCGTTGGCGTTTGATGCAGACATTAGGTTTTAAGTTCCCCATGTATGACCCATACAATCAAAATGTTCTCAAGGGTGATTTGCCAGTGTTCACCAATTTGGCGCCTGACTTATTCTTTAATTTAGGAGTGATTTCTGACAACTTGTTGGAGTTTAGGACGGTTCCAACTCCAGTTTCCCAAACAACATCTGGCTCTCAGAATATCTTTGGTAACCGTAGTCAGCAAATTCAGGCGAGTACATTAATTTTGAGTTTGGGTTTAAGTAAAGGGAATACGACTTTTAGGCCGCCTGATTTTGAATTCCGTTTTGTGCCAGCGATTCAGTTCAATCACGTCAATGTCGGTGAGGCGGCCGCTTTATATGTGGATCCAACTTATGGTACTCAAAGAAACCATAGCTTTTTAGGTGTTCAAGAGTTATTTGTTGACTATCATTTGCGCAATGTTTCACCAAAGTTTGACTTCGATAGTTTGCGTGTTGGTATTCAGCCATTTATATCTGACTTCAGGGGGTTCTTATTCCAAGATACGGCTATGGGGGTAAGAGTTTTTGGAAACCGAGATAGTAATCGATACCAATATAACCTAGCGGCTTTTCAACGAATAGAAAAAGACACGAATTCGGGGCTTAATAATATTGGTAAGCCCTTACGAGATGACTATGTCTTTGCGGCTAATTTGTATAAGCAAGATTTTCCAATCTTAGGTTTTACCTCTCAAGTCACTGCGATCCATAATTTGAACCGAGAAACGACGGTTCACTATGACGAAAATGGATTTTTAGCTCGCCCAGCTTTTTTAGGAGACGTTCGACCGCGGGAATACCAAGTGACCTATTTTGGTTATAGCGGTGATGGTCATTTAGGATTCTTATCCGATCGCTACCGATTAAATCTGTCTACGACTTCTTACGCGGCTGTTGGTAAGGACAATCGAAGTCCGCTTTCGCAGTCAGCGCAAGATATTCAAGCGTATTTTCATGCCTCAGAGCTTTCCAGAGATTTTAGTTGGGTGCGTCTACGAGGAAGTTTCTTAGTAGCATCTGGTGATAAAGATCCTTATGACAATAAAGCTACAGGCTTTGACGCTATTTTTGAAAATCCGCAATTTGCAGGATCTGACACCAGTTACTTTATTCGGCAATCGACTCCATTAATTGGTGGCGGAGGTGTCGGACTTTCTGGACGTAATGGTTTGCTACCATCGCTTCGTTCATCAAAGGAACAGGGGCAATCGAATTTTCAAAATCCTGGGTTGAGGCTCTATGGCGTGGGCGCAGATTTTGATGTTTTGCCAAAATTGCGACTTTTCTCGAATATTAACAAATTGTATTTTATGGACACCTCATCGTTAAGTGTCTTGCGTAATCAATACGTTAGCAGTGCAGATATTGGAATAGATTATTCGGTAGGATTTCATTGGCGGCCTTATTACAACCAAAACTTGTTAGTGAATGGTTCTGCAGCGATACTACAATTTGGCGATGGCATGAAGCAGCTTTACGGTAATACCCAAAGTAACTTACGTTCAATTATTTTGAACGCCATATTTAATTTTTAGGCGTGTGATCTATGATTTTTTTTGCTGTATCTCGTAAAAAAATATGTTTAGCCATCTTAGGCATTGGTATGCTGATGGGGATTGGGCAACAAACTTTATTTGCGAATGAGTCAAGTAAACTTGACATGTCTATTAAATATGTAACGGCCCCGCCAGCGCCCAAGGCGCAGACTGCCGAAGATGCTGATAAAAAGTCCAGTGGTTGCGTTTCCTGTCATATTCAGACGGACCGGCATACGATGCATGCTAACCCGGGCGTTGTTTTAGGCTGTACGGATTGTCATGGTGGCGATGCTAGTATTGCTTTGCCTAAAACAGCCAAATCCCCTAATATCAAGAATGATCCCGTTTATCAAGCAGCGCTTAATCAGGCGCATATTTTGCCTAGGGATAAGAGTTATTGGAATCATACGGCCTCAGCCAATCCTGCTGGTTCTTATGCGCGGCTCAATAAAGAGTCTCCTGAATTTATTCGGTTTATTAATCCTGGGGACTTGAGGATTGCCAGAGAAGCTTGTGGTGCCTGTCATTTGCCTATTATTCAAGCGCAAGAGCGCAGCCTCATGTCAACCTCCACCATGCTATGGGGAGGCGCAGCCTATAACAATGGTATTTTGCCTAACAAAAATTATAATTTAGGCGAGTCTTACACACGCGATGGTAAGCCTGCTGCAATTCGAAATCCTGGTAAGCCGTCTAAAGATGAAGTTGCTAAAAAAGGGATTATTGAGCAAATTTACCCCCTGCCTGCCTGGGAGACAATTCCTCCAGGCGATGTCTTTCGGGTATTTGAAAGTGGCGGCCGGGTGATTAATTCGACTTTCCCTGAGGTTGGATTACCTAACTCAACGGGCCAGTTACAAAAGTTAGACGAGCCGGGAAGACCTGACATTAAACAATCCAATCGTGGCCCTGGAACGGGCAGTAGGATTTCCGTTCCAGCGCTGAACCTGACTAAAACACGCCTGAATGATCCACATCTATGGTTCTTAGGGACTAATGACAATCCTGGAGATTATCGTTCCTCTGGTTGTACTGGTTGCCACGTGATTTATGCGAATGATCGCGATCCAAGACATTCAGGACCCTACGCAAAATATGGCAATACTGGCATGACACAAACACTTGATCCAACCATTCCTAAAAATCGTTCAGGGCACCCGATTCGGCATGAATTTACCAGAGCAATTCCTTCGTCACAATGCATGGTTTGTCATATGCATCAACCGAATATTTACGTGAACTCTTTTTACGGCAATATTCAGATTGATTATGAAACGGACGCTCCTAAATTTTGGCCTGAGAAACAGCGTTACCCTTCGCATGAAGAAGTACGAGAGATCAATAATCGTAACCCTGAGGGTGCTGCTGTTCGCGGTAATTGGTCTGATCCGCAGTTCCTAAAAGATGTTTGGTTAAAAAATGACACGTTTCAAGACTCTCAGTACGCGGATTATCATGGTCACGGTTGGAATTTTAGAGCAGTATTTAAGCGTGACCGAAAAGGTACTTTATTAGACGCGAAGGGGGGCAAAGTTGCAGACGATGACCCGAATAAGTTTAAAAAAGCGGTCCATATGGCGGATATCCATTTAGATAAGGGGATGCACTGCGTTGATTGCCATTTTTCTCAGGACATGCATGGTAATGGCCATATTTATGGTGAAGTTGCCCAGGCTATTGAAATTGACTGTGCCGACTGCCATGGCACATCGAAGCAATATCCGACCATGTTTACAAGTGGTCCAGCCGCCAGAAAAGGCGGCATGAATATGCTCTCTTTGAAAACGCAGGACGGCCGTAAACGTTTTGAATGGCGTTCAGGAAAACTTTTTCAGCGGGCCTCTTTAGATCCTAATTTGGAATGGGAAGTTAGTTTGGTAAAAGACTCCGTCACGCCTGGAAGCCATAACTACAACGAAAAATCTGCCCGCGCCAAATTGATGGCGGCAGGCCCTGAAGGGCAAATGGGTAAGTGGGGTGCTGGTAGCAAATCTTTTGCCCACGATAATGAGAAGATGACTTGTTTTTCCTGTCATACAGCTTGGACTACAAGTTGTTCTGGGTGTCACTTGCCAATTGAAGCAAATAATAAGACGGATCGCTTGCATTACGAGGGTGGTGAAACCAGAAACTATGCCACTTATAACGTACAAGTTGCTAGAGATGATGTTTTTCAGATCGGTAAGCATGGTCCGGCAAAAAATCACCGCATTGCGCCAGTAAGATCTAGTTCAGCGCTAGTTTTGTCCTCTACGAATACCAATCGTGAAAAGATTTACATCCAGCAACCGCCCATATCATCGAGTGGTTTTTCTTCGCAGGCTTTTGCTCCGCATTTTGCGCACACTGTGAGAACGACTGAAACGAAGACTTGTACGGACTGCCATGTCTCCGATAAAAATGACAATAACGCCATCATGGCTCAATTGCTGTTACAAGGGACTAATTTCGTCAACTTTATTGGGCATTATGCTTGGTTAGGTGCCGAGAAGAATATTGAAGCGGTGAAGGTTACGGAGTGGGAAGAGCCCCAAACGGTGATTGGAAGCTATTTACAAAAATATGCTTACCCAGATTACTTTAAGAACCACTTGTCGCTGGATTTACAGCTAACCGAATCACATACAGCGAAGACTGCCGACCAAGTAGGTTGTCTACAAATGCGTGGTGAGTATATGTTTGTTGCCGAGGGCAAGGGTGGCTTTCGGGTTTACGATATTGCCAATATTGCTAACAAAGGGGTGAGTCAGCGGATTATTAGTGCGCCTTATTCGCCATTAGGAAACAATTCTTTCGTGAGTTCTAAAAATGCTACTTGTATGGCATTACCGACTAATCAGCCGATTGCGCCAAATCGCAATCAAGGTGCATTAATGCGTGAAACAAACATGGAGCAACCCTTCCATCCAATTTATCACTACGCTTTTGTAGTGGACTCTGAAGAAGGCTTAATTGTTGTCAATGTAGACACCTTTGCTGATGGCGATCCAAAGAATAATTTCCTAAAAAGAGCGATTACTTGGAACCAAGATGGTAAGTTAAAAGGTGCACGACACATTACATTGGCTGGGTATATTGCTTATATTACGACAGATAAAGGTGTTCAAATTGTTGATTTGAACGATCCCTTAAAACCCAAGCTTGGCGCCTTTATTGCTCTTCAAGATCCAAGAGCGACGGCTTTACAGTTCCGTTATTTATACGTAACTACTGCCAAAGGTTTGCAAGTTGTCGATATGACAACGATTGCCTCTCCGCAATTATTAGGTGCTGTCATTCCTTTGAGTGATGCAAGGCGAGTATATCTAGCAAGAACTTATGCTTATGTAGCTGCGGGTAAAGATGGATTAGCAATCATTGATATAGAGAAAGCTGATCAGCCTAAGGTCTATCAAATGTTTACCGCGGATGGACAAATCAAAGATGCCTCTGATGTGATTGTTGGCTCAACGAATGCGTCCTTATTTGCGTATGTGGCTGATGGCACAGAGGGCTTAAAAATTATCCAGTTAACTTCGCCCGAATTACAGCCGAAGTTTTACGGTTTCTCACCAGAGCCTAATCCACGACTCATTGCCTTGAAGAAGACTAGATCGCCAGTTAGAGCGTTATCAAAAGGATTAGATCGTGACCGAGCAGTTGATGAGATGGGCGAACAGATTGCTATTTTTGGCCGAATTGGTTCACGGCCATTTAATCGTGCAGAAATGGAAAAGATGTACCTAGATGCAAATGGTAAACCTTGGAAAGTGTCCGATGTTGGTGATCCAAATGATTACTTGCCATTAATGTCACCATTGATTAAACGTTAATTGTTGAGGAATAGATAATCATGCCCAGCTTATACCTTCGCCCACTTCTTTTTGCTTGGAGTTTGATGTGGAGCCTCTTGACGTTCGCAGCTCCTCCTCTGCCTCATCAGGCGCCTGCCGTTAGTCAAGGAAATATTAATTGTGCAAGCAGTACCTGTCACGGCTCAATTACGCCTTGGCACGATACGAATGTATTACAAAATGAATATACAACTTGGTCCATGTATGACAAGCATAGCCAAGCGTATAAGGTACTATTTAATGACGAGTCAAAACGCATAGTTAAAAATTTAGGGCTCAAGCAACCCGCTCATGAGGCTAATCTGTGTTTGGACTGCCATGCGCACAATCCGCAACCGAAATTGCGGGGCGAGCGTTTTTTAATGTCTGAGGGGGTTAGTTGCGAGGGTTGCCACGGACCGTCAGAGAAATGGCTAAAGAGCCACACAGTACCGGGAGTTACGCACGCTCAGAATGTGGCGAATGGGCTATATCCGACGAGTAATCCTGTCGCTCAGGCAAAGCTATGTAATTCTTGTCACGTGGGTGATGAATCCCGTTTTGTAACCCATCGCATTATGGGCGCTGGCCACCCTAGGATGTCCTTTGAGTTAAATACCTTTATTAAGATTGAGCCGCCGCATTACCGAATTGACTCAGACTATATTATGCGCAAAGGGAACGTCCAGCCGATTCGATCATGGGCAGTGGGGCAGTTAATGACGGCTAAGTCGATGTTAGACACCTTGGCAGATTCAAAAAGAAACCACGACGGAATTTTCCCAGAATTAGTACTTTTTGATTGTCACGCCTGTCATCATCCGATGAGTAATAAGCGCTGGTCTTCACGAAATGCTCTGCCCCCTGGCGTCGTTCGTTTAAATGACAGTAGCCTTTTGATGGTGCAGGCCATCTTACAAGCTACAGATGCTGCTGCTGCTAAGCAATTTAGTACACTAAACATGCAATTGCAGATAGCCACTACGGGTAACACAACGAAAGGCAGTCAAGCAGCATTTTCTAGGGTTGAAGAGACGGCAAAGAATCTTTCCAAACTCGTGACCGAATTGCTCCCGAAAATTGAGAAGAGTAATCTAGATCAAAGTAAGTTACAAGATATTTTCATGGTTTTAGTAAAGACTGGGCCGAGTTATACCGATTATGCAGGTGCAGAGCAAGCCTATATGGCTATTGCTAATGTCGGTAATTTGATGTTGGAGAGTTCGCCTGGAGGTGCTTCTGAGCAGTTGAAGAAGAGTATCGACCGTCTTAAAAAAGAATTAGCCAATGAGGATACCTTTGCTCATAAAAATTTTGTGGAAGAATATAGTAAATTAGGTCAATTGATGCAAGATAAAAACGGAAGAAAATAATGGATACCCCGCAATCTAATCAAGCAAAGATGATGTTTGCCGATGTTCAGGCGGACTATGATGTTGTCATTATTGGATCTGGCCCTGCTGGCCTAGCTGCCGCTGCACGAGCGCATGAGTTAGGTAACCGACATGTACTTTTAGAGGCAGAGAACCACGCCTCAGATACGATCTATAAATACCAAAAGGGTAAGCATGTGATGGCTGAGCCTGGTGTCTTGCCACTGCGTTGTGGCTTGCCATTTGCCGAGGGTAAGCGTGAATCGATTTTAAATGATTGGAATAAAGGTTTAACTGATCAGGGTATTCATATTGAGTATCAAAAGAAGGTCAATGGTATTGCTAAATCTTCACCCACTTCGCCCTTTCAGGTCACTTGTGAAGATGGGACTGTCTATACTAGTCGAACTATTATTTTGGGGATAGGCTTACAGGGAAATGTTCGTAAAATGGGGGTTCCTGGCGAGAGTTTACCTTTAGTACAGTACACCCTAGCAGATCCTGAAGAGTTTAAAGGCGAGACAATCATTGTGATTGGCGCAGGTGATGCGGGTATTGAAAATGCGATCGGCTTAGCAAAACAAAATAACGTTTACCTAATGAATCGGGACGATGAGTTCGGGTATTGTAAAGATGGCAATCGCAATTTAGTTCTAGCTGCTGAGAAAGCTGGGCAGATAAAAATTTGTTATAAAGCTTTTGCGGTTGAGGTGGTTGAGACAGGATCTAACCCGCCCCTCGAGTTTGTTTTTGATGGTAAAAATGGCCAGGAGCGTATTGCCTGCCACCGGATTATTGCTAGGTTAGGAGCTATTCCACCGCGTAAATTAGTAGAGAGTTTTGGGGTACAGTTTCCCAATCAAAATCCAACATCATTACCCGTTTTATCGGAATCCTACGAGTCCAATGTACCTGGCTTGTTTATTGTCGGTGCACTAGGCGGCTATCCGCTGATTAAGCAGGCCATGAATCAAGGCTATGAAGTTGTTCAGACGATTAATCAGTTGCCAGTGGTGCAAGTTGATGAGCCGATCTTGCGTGAGCGCTTGGCTGGTTGGCAAAAGAGTAAGTCGATTTCAGAGATATTGGATGAAGTTTTAGCTCGGGTTGACCTATTTAAATCGTTGACTAAATTGCAGGCTAGAGAGATTTTAATGGAGTCCAATAGCCGTCAATATAAAGCTGGTGAGGTTATTTTTAAGAAGAACGACTATACAAATACTTTTTTCACCATTTTAGAAGGTTCGGTCGATATTGAGTTTGAGAAGGAAGGTGAAAAGCCCCAAGTCATTTCTCTGCCGGCGGGAAATTTCTTTGGTGAGATGGGCCTGGTTTCTGGGCGAAGAAGAACTGCAACCATTAAGGCAGGTAAAAATTGTATAGTTTTAGAGACTGCGCGACGCGGTATATTAAAGTTAATTGCGACAAGTGATGAGGCGCGTAAAAAGATAGATGCCCGATTTATTATTAATTCGCTGATTACTTATATTGGAAATGTATTTAGTGTGGATGATTTACTCGAATTGTCTAAAGAAGTGGAGATTAAGCGGTTTAATGCAAAAACTACTATTTTTAAAGAAGGCGATGAGCCTGATGGACTGTATTTAATTCGAAGTGGATCAGTATCGGTCTCTAAAAATATTAATGGTAAAGACCAAATATTGGCTTATGTATCTGCGGGTAACTATGTTGGTGAGATGGCGCTCGTGGATAATTCGAAGCGAACTGCTTCAGTCAATGCGGTGGTAATGACAGAGGTCTTAATACTCAAGGCCGAGAGCTTTAAGAAGATGGTTGATAAAAACCCGGTCTTATTGCAGATTATGCGTGCCAAGATGATTGACCGTACTCGCCAGAACTCTTCGCATGAAGCTCTGGGGCAAGATCAGTCCGGGATTGCCAACTTCTTCCTCAGTCAGGGCTTGGGTGAGGCTTCAGATGTTTTAGTGATTGATGAAAGTTTGTGTGTGCAGTGTAATAATTGTGAAACGGCATGCTCTGAGACGCATGACGGGGTATCTCGATTAAAGCGCGCTGCTGGGGCGACTTACGCTAAATTACATATTCCTATTGCTTGTCGTCATTGTGAAAATCCAAGTTGTATGAAAGATTGCCCGCCGGACGCATTATCGCGAGGCTCAAATGGTGAGGTTTTTGTCAATGACTCGTGCATTGGATGTGGCAACTGTGAGCGTAATTGTCCTTATGGTGTGATCCAAATGGCGGTGAATAAACCGCCTAAAAAGGGTGCTGGATTATCTTGGTTACTATTTGGACTTGGTGAGGAGCCGGGCCATAGAGCGCCTGATTATGACCCTGCAGCGCGTAAGCGCGCGGTGAAGTGTGATATGTGTAAGACGATTCCAGCGGGACCTTCTTGTGTACGAGCTTGTCCAACTGGCGCTGCTATTCGAGTTTCTCCTGAAAAACTCTTAAAAGAGTTTTTAGGCTAAGCTTGCCTGGTAGTCACACAACAGGTCACACATCAAAATGACACGGACTATTCAGGCAAGAACTATTCAGGCAAGGACTATTCAGATCGATGTCGTTTCTGACGTTGCTTGTCCTTGGTGTGCCGTAGGATTTGGGGCCTTAACTCAAGCAATGCAAGAGATTGGTGATCAGGCTAAATTTGAAGTCCATTTTCAGCCATTTGAGTTAAATCCTAATTTACCGGTGGGTGGACAAGATGCGATGGAGCACTTGACTGAGAAATACGGGATTGATCAAGCACAGATGGCTAAAAATCAGGCGCAGATTCGTTTACGAGCCAAGGAGGTGGGCTTTGATTTTCATCCAGAGGGGCGCAAAAGAATTTATAACACTTTTCATGCACACCGATTATTACACTGGGCTGCTTTAGAGAATGGCTTAGAAGCTCAGAGCCGATTAAAAAAAGAGTTGCTGATCTCTTATTTTTGCCTGCGCGTTAATATGGATTTGCAAACTACGCTCATCGCCGCAGTTTCAAGAGCTGGTTTGAATTCTGATCGTGCCATTGAAGTTCTTAATCAGAATGCGTTTGATAGTGAGGTTCGTGATATGCAGCAGCACTATTTGGACTTAGGCATTCACTCCGTGCCGTCATTTATATTAGATGGTAAGTACTTAATGGCCGGGGCTCAACCAACGGAGTCTTTTGTTTCTGCCTTTAATCAACTGCTCACGAAGTAAGATTAAGCTCTAAGATTGATGCGGCTTTTCTTGCGCACTCCAGCGCTTTAGTAAAGAGATGGTCGATAGTAGTTGATTTGCCATAGCAGCTTGCATATTGCCTTTTGCTAGAGCGTTCATTACGACATCAGCTCTTGTCTCCTCGGGGAAGGCAGTCAATATGCGAAGTATTTCTGACTCAGAAAGTCCCTCATGAAAATTAGCCCGCACCTCAGCGACAGTTAATTCTTGATGCGCATATTTTGCTTTTGCAAGTTGCAATAATTCGGTTAATTGTTGCGTTTGAATCTCCGAAAAACTAGGCTGTTGATTTGCCTTTGTTGTATCTTCAGTTTGCAGGATTATTTTTTTAGATGGTCTAGAGTAAGTTGGACTATCCATAGTAGTCTTTATGAAGGAGGATAAGTTTGCAGATTAGCATAGTTAAAGAGATTGGTAAACGTTCGGACTTACCCAAAATTTTTGGGATTCCCAATCGTTTGGGAATCCCATGTGTAATTTAGAAACATGATGATTCCTTTCGAGTAAATGTATTAAATTATTAGCCCAGTTATTAATCGGTAGAATTTTTTTGATTAAAGCTTGAATCACGATCAACTGAAAGTAAAGTCTACGTTGGGGATTTAAAAATTGCGATTTGCTTGTTTTTGTTGGGATAGAAATAAAATTTGGAATAGATGGCCAGTTGTAAGGATTTTTCCGTGGAGTTTCTGGGATACTACCAAATTCGCGGTTCCAAACTCTAGAATGATGCGCGCATAAATTCCGTAAATCAGAAACACTGCGAAACCAGGATTTCAGGAGGGGGAACTTCCAACCAAAGTGGGCCTCCATAATTTGAGTATCGCTTGATAATTTGAGATTGCTAAATAAAGTAGAAACTTCTTTAAGAGTGAGGAACTCTACAGCCATCCAAATTGGAGTTTGCGAGGGATCCTTAGGATTTTTAGTTGTATAGTTTTTCTTGAAAATATCTAAATTTTGTAGGTAAGATTGTCGAGTAACAAGCTCAATTAACTTTTGATGGTTATATCGACTGTCAAAAATCTTTGGATTGAGGTATCCAAGCGGCCCATGATTTTTCGCTAAGGCACTCGCAACTTGAGTACGAAGAGCAATCTCAATACTTTCGATTGGATTTAAGATAAGGAGCCGTAAATTTTTATCAAAAAGATATAGTTTGATGACATCATTAAAGTTGGTGCCCGCAATAAACTTTTTCTCCGGATCATTTGGTTGATAAAAGGGATGCATATAAGCGGATAGTCTAAAGTGACTAATACTATTTAAATGATTAATTACCTCAATATCATTATTAATCTCTAGGTTCTTTCTTCGAAGATGCTTTAAATATTCGACCTGGTCAAGTGCTGTCTTTTTGAATGTATACAATAGAATCTCTCAAAAAAAATCCACCAAAGTGTGCGTCAATGAGAGGCATGGTGGATATGTTGAGAGAATTGTACATGCTTCCTCAAAATTTTAAAAGCCATTTTAGATGTGTGTCTATTGATTAGAATCAATAAGGGCTGAATCTTCAATTGAAGACGAATAAAATTTCAAAAAGTTCAGCCTGTTGTTTCATCGACATAGGGTTTTGCTATTAAGAATAGCGTAATATGATGTAACGATTCAAACGACACACCAGCATACAGCGTGGGTTTTTGACAAATAATTGTGTTGTATCTTTAATTAAGCATTCATTTTCAATTTAGAGGACCTCTTCTCATGTTGGTAAATTTCAATCTACTATTTTTAAGTCGATCCGTGTATGAGGGGGCTTTACCCACCTTAGGTGATGGATTGCAATATAGTAAAGTTATCCAATCAAAGACTAAGAAATGGGCTGAGATAATCAAAAAATCAGGCGCTGTTGCCAATTCATGAAGGAGTCTTTTGAGAGTTACCAAGACACCTCTAAGAAATTAGACCATGACATGGTTACTTGGCTAGAGGACGGGACTAAAAAATCAGCCCAGTGGCGCACAGCGTCGAATCATCCTTCGCCTTCCGAAGTTGTTGTTACAAAAGATACGATTAAGGCTGATCAGGCCTATCAATTGGCGTTTGATGGCAAAGCACTTCTTTGGCGATCAGATTTTCCTAATGCAAGAAACCTATTGCAAGCCTTATCTCGTCGAAGTTTACGACAACCAAGAAGTAATCAAATAAAAATAAACAAGAGTTTTCAGGAAGTTTTTTTTGAGCAGCGGGCCATCCAAGAAAAGCGTGCGAGAGTTCTCAATCAACTATTAGTTCCCTTAAGTGCTGACTATGTGATTCAATTACCAAGAGCGCAAGATGTAGCCTTAGCATGTGAGCAAGTTTTTGGATCATCGCAGATTGATAGTGTGATTTCTCTAAGAGCTTTGCTGGCCATCGTTAGTGCTCACGAATGGCGAAAAAAAGGTGTACTAATTCCACAACTTAGTCGACGAATTTATCCGCATTTTGGAGTTTTTTCGCCGGTACGGTCTGAGTACCTTGACTTAGTTGATAAAGCGCCCTTATCCCCCAATTGGAAATCTGCTTATGACATTGGCACTGGCACCGGAGTATTAGCAGCGATTCTTGCCAAACGAGGCTTATTAGAAATTACAGCTACAGATCTTTATCAACGAGCTGTTTTTTGTGCAAGAGCGAATATTCTTTCATTCGAAATGCAAGAACGTATTCAGGTGATACAGTCAGACTTGTTTCCTCCAGGTCGAGCAGATTTAATTGTTTGTAATCCACCGTGGATAGTTGCCGAACCGAGTTCATTGTTGGACTCTGCTGTATATGATTCTAAAGCGACGATGTTGCGTAGTTTTTTGAGTGGAGTGAGAGACCATTTAAATATTGGTGGCGAAGCGTGGTTGGTTATATCTGACATTGCCGAGCATTTAAACTTGCGATCAAGAGACCAACTTTTGGAGTGGATAGCCTTGGGTGGTTTGAAGGTCGTGGGGCGAATTGATGCTCGCCCCGTGCATGGGCGGGTAAGAGATCAAGAGGATACTCTTTATGAAGTAAGGTCTAAAGAAATAACCTCTTTATGGCGCTTACAAGGTAACTAAATTACTCTTTTTCAACCCCAGCTTTTCTGAGGATTTCACCAACAATAGGCGATTCTTTACGCGACAGTTCAAAGACTTTACTCGGTTCACTATAAAGTGGCGTAACTCCAAGTTTTTCAAAGGAGTCTTTGATTTCCTGAGAAGTCATTATTTTGCCCAGTTCTTGGTTGATACGTTCAATAATGTTATTTGGGACACCTTTGGAAGTTACGATTGACCACCAATTAGCTGCCTCGAAATTAGGAAAGCCAAGTTCGATCATCGTTGGTAGATCTGGTAGGGTTGTCGATCGTTGTGGCGATGTCACCGCTAGAGCGCGTAGCTTATTGGCTTTAATAAATGGTACTGCTGGTGCCATATCAGAGAAGACCATGTGGATTTGCCCAGCAACCAAGTCTGCAACTGCGACGCCCGTGCCTTTATAGGGAATGTGAACGATGTCAACATTCGCGGCCGTTTTATACATCTCTCCACTGATATGCGACTGAATTCCTTTACCACCAGAGCCAAAATTCAGCTGACCTGGCTTGGATTTAGCGAGTGTGGTTAGTTCGCTGACGCTTTTTACTGGCACACTCGGATGAACAACAAGGACTAGACCAGCAATAGCGACCATCGAGATTGGGCTAAAGTCTTTGTACCAATCAAAACTCATTTGTTTAAACAGGTGTGGATTATTGACTACGGTACTACTGTTTGATAGTAGGAGAGTATAGCCATCTGGGGCCGCCTTTGCAGCAATATCATGACCGATATTGCCAGATGCTCCTGGGCGATTTTCTACAATAACGGATTGACCTAGGGCGTCGCTTAATTTTTGAGCCATGATACGACCAATCACATCGCTGGTGCCTCCTGGAGGAAACGGTGCAATAAATTTAATGGGTCGGTTAGGAAAGGTTGACTGAGCGTAAGCGATTGATACTGCAGTAATACTTAGGATAGAAAAAATCCATAAACGACTAATCCAATGCGAACGAAGGGTATTTCGAATAGTTAAATTTCGCATAATAATTCCCTAAAAAATAAGTCCGAATCAAAAAAATATCTATTGCAGGCGGAGTTCCAATAGATTCATTCTGTTCAGTATGAATTAATATACAAAAAATACTATTAGGACAAGTGCTAGGTTAAATGAGGAATCGGTTCCTTTTACTCCTTTTCTACCCCAGACTTTCTGAGTAGTTCGCCAATGATCGGAGAATCTCGTTTAGCAATTTCATGAACGCGGGCTGGGGTGCTGTGTAACGGCGTGATGCCCAGTTTATCGAAGGCCTCTTTGATTTCAGCGGAGACCATGATTTTTGATAAATCGGCATTGAGACGCTGAATAACGGTTTGGGGAGTACCTTTGGGGGCTGCTAAAGACCACCAAACTACGGATTCGAAATTAGGGTAGCCGGCTTCAATCATCGTTGGAATTTCTGGCATGATATTCGATCGTTGGGTAGAAGTCACTGCTAGTGGGCGAAGTTTGCCACCCTTAATGAGTGCGACAGCGGGAGCCATGTCAGAAAAAACCATTTGAATTTGTCCAGCGGCCACATCGGCGACTGCTTGCCCAGAACCTTTATACGGAATGTGTACGATATCAATACCTGCTGCCGCTTTATAAAGTTCACCGGTAATGTGGGAGGAGATTCCTTTACCGCCAGAGCCAAAATTGATAGATCCTGGTTTGGCTTTTGCCATAGCAGTTAGTTCAGCAACTGATTTAACTGGCACACTGGGGTGAACAACAAGAACTTGACCGGCTGTAGCCACCATTGAAATTGGCACGAAATCGACATACCAATTAAAGTTGAGTTGCTTAAATAGATGCGGATTATTAACCACCACTCCACTGCTAGATAATATGAGGGTATAGCCATCAGGGTTGGCTTTCATGACGTATTCATGACCGATGTTGCCAGATGCTCCACCCTTGTTTTCAACGATCATACTTTGGCCTAGGGTATCGCTTAATTTTTGCGCAAGGATGCGACCAAGAATATCACTAGTACCACCGGGTGGAAATGGCGCGATTAATTTAAGGGGTTTATTGGGGTAGGTATTTTGTGCATGGGTATTTGTGCTTACCGAGAGAAAACTAACCAGCCCAAGAAAAATAGTGGTCCAGAAGATAATGTATTGGTTAGAATTTTTATAGATGAAGGCTCTCAATTTGGCTCCAGTTATTTGTTTGTATTTGGTATGACTATAGTATATTTTTAAGGATAATTGAAATTATTTAACGATAGATGCTTTATGCTGATTTAAATATATAGCGGAAAGGATATTAGTTCATGCAGCTCATTTCGGGCATTAAGAAAAGTATACAGACATTGTTTTATACAGTGATTTTGTTGATTGGTTTTGGAGTATTCGCTCAGAATCCGCAATCGCAGATTGCGAATGTCAAGATTGGTAACATCTTTTGGGATCTGACTGAAATGACGATTGGGGAGGTCAAGCGTTATGCCCAGGTAACTGGGTTTCGAAGTGCTGCTGAAACGCAGGGGGGAGGCTTATCTTATGAAATGGGTTTTGTTAAAAAGCCGGGTTGGTCATGGCGAACACCCTATGGCGTTACAGCGAATGATCTAGAGCCCGCAGTTCATCTCAATGCGCAAGAAGCGCAAACGATCTGCCGTTTTTACGGTAAGCGCTTACCAACCGATTCAGAATGGGTTATGGCAGCATACTTAGAGCAACGTTCTCAGCCTAAAGATGGTTTTATTTCTGGGCGCCGTTACCAATATCCAAACGGTGATACTGCACGAGGATCGCACTGTTTAGCTGGCTGTGCTGAGCATCAGGGTGTTGCGCCAAAGGGTGCCCTGAATAGGGGGACTGGACATGTTTTCGTTGGAACTACAAAGCCTGGTGTAAATGGTTTATTTGACATGGGAGGGAATGTTTGGGAATGGACTGCATCATCTAATAGTGGCCAGTCGATTACGCGCGGTGCATCATGGTGGTATGGGCCAGAACAACAACTCGAGAGTAATGTTGCTACCAAGCCAAACGATACAACGGTAGTTTATATTGGATTTCGTTGCGTAAAAGATGCTTCATCAGCGGCGTTATCTGAGAAACCATAAGACCTATTCATTAGAACTTCTAACGGAGGGTCTTATGGCAAAATAGTGCTAGCAGTAATCGCTTAATAACCATAGACAGGAAATCAATAATGACTGGGTCCACAATTAAAACAATCGGATTTATTGGCTTAGGAATCATGGGCCAGAGTATGGCAGGGCATTTACTGGCTGGTGGATTTGCGCTCAATGTGTATAACCGTACAAAAAGTAAAGCAGACGGATTGATTAGTAGAGGGGCAACCTGGTTTGATACACCTGGAGAGCTTGCAGCTCATTCGGACCTAGTGATTACTATTGTCGGTTTTCCACGCGACGTTGAGGAGGTTTATTTTGGGCCACAAGGCATTATTGCTCATGCCAAGCATGCAATTTTAGTAGATATGACCACTTCAAGCCCTTCTTTAGCAAGAGAGATTGCTCAGGAAGCCGCTAAAAAAGGTTTAGGAGCATTAGACGCTCCTGTTTCTGGGGGCGATGTTGGGGCACGCGACGCGAAGTTAACCATTATGGTCGGCGGTACGCAAGAAGTTTTTGATCAGGCTTTGCCGGTTCTCAGATTAATGGGAACCAGTATTATCTTACAGGGTGGCGCGGGTATGGGCCAACATACCAAGATGTGTAATCAAATTGTGATCGCTTCAAATATTATGGGGGTAGCTGAGGGTTTGGCTTATGCCAAGAAGGTTGGCTTAGATCCTTCGACTGTATTACAGTCGATTGGTGGTGGTGCAGCATCCGGATTTCAGCTCAATGTGCTGGGTACAAGAATGATTGCTGGAGACTACGCGCCGGGATTTTATATTGAGCACTTTATTAAAGACTTAACAATTGCTCTTGCGGAGGCTAAAAAATTAGATTTAGATTTACCTGGACTGAGTCAAGCAAAAAAACTCTACGATCAAATGGTTGCAAAGGGTTTGGGGCGCGATGGTACACAGGGCCTATTGCAATTGTATATTTCTTAGATCAAGCCCTCTGTTGAGGGTCTAGTTATAGAATATGCGAAGTTTCGGTTGATCTCGTGGGCAATCTGGACGATCGATTCGCGGCTTAGATCTTCAGCTTGGATAGTTTGTGCGTTCTCAAAATGACTGAAATTTTTGATTTGAGATTGCTTATAGAGATGGTCATAATGCTTGACTAGCAGTTCTTCGATGAGTTGCTCCCAATGGCCAAGGTTGATTAAATTGCTCCAATTATGCAGGATATTTTGACCATGCATTTCTTTTAAATGGCTCAATTTTTCAATCAGAATATTGGGATTTTGCGTCATGTAGTCGTAATCGCGTAATAAAAAAACAACCCGCGCTTGCAGACTAGCTGCAATCCGAATACAGGGACTTTCCCGAATTTTTTCGAGCAAACTATCCGGCACTTGAAGAGAACCAATTTTCCTACTTTCTGCTTCAATAAAAACGACTTGATGGGTATTAAATTGTTGCAGTGTTTTAAGGATATTGGTTTCGAAAAGTTTTTGACTTGGCTGACTGGAGTAAATATTTCCCCCGAGTACTGAGCCTTTATGATTTGCAAGCAATTCTAGATCTAGGACTTGTGCTTTTTGGTGATGTAGTTCTTCCAAGATTCTACTTTTAGCGCTCCCGGTTGAGCCTGTGATGACCTGATATTGAAATTGGGTAGGTAAGGTTTGTAGTTTATCTAAGACATATCTTCGGTAAGATTTATAGCCGCCACCTAAGGTTTGGGCTTGCCAGCCAATTTGGCGTAAAACGTGGGCAAGCGAGTTACTCCGTTTGCCGCCTCGCCAACAATAGATGAGTGGCTTCCAAGACTTTTCTTTGGGGTGAAAGTGTTGTTCAATATGGTCGGCAATATGGCGAGCGATCAGGGTGGAGCCAACTTTATTTGCCTCAAAAGGGGATTTTTGCACGTGCAGAGTGCCAACGATTGCGCGTTCCTCATCACTCAGAACGGGTAAGTTGATTGCTCCTGGAATATGGTCGAGCGCAAACTCTGCGGGTGTTCGAACATCAACGATCTCATCAAAGTGGTGTTGCTCAGAAATGTCAGCGATAACTTTTGATTTCATGGGAATGATAAGAAGACGGTGCTTACGTTCACAACCTTTGGGTTAGAGGGGATTTTCAAATTCAATACAAGGGTAAAAGTTTGTGTGAATTGAATAGCTGATATTTTAAAATAAAATACCTAGTTCATTTTAGGATTTGAAGTGGGCTTTTTTTGCATAAATTGGAGCCAAATCAGAGCGCCCCCCATAATGGCGGCAGGTAGAAGTGAGCCATAATTAATAAAAGTCCAACCTTGTGTAGAGATTAGTGCTCCTGAGCTAAATGAGCTAATAGCCATAGTGCCAAAGACAAAGAAATTAATAATTGCCTGCGATTTGTTCTTCTCTTCGGGGCGATAGGCCGCAATAGCAAGAGTTGTAGCTGCTGTGAAGAGAAAATTCCAAGCAAGTCCCAAGATAAACAGAGGAATCAGAAAATGATAAAAATCATTACCGGATAACAAAATCAGGATAGCGATGATATTTAAAACAACACCAATTGCCATGATCACAACGGAACCATATTTTTTGATGAGATATCCCGAGAAAAATCCAGGTGCAAACATACCAATTACATGCCATTGTAAAACGGTGGCTGTATCTGCAAATATGAATCCACAGACCTCCATGGCTAGTGGTGTACCCGCCATGATTAAGTTCATCATCCCATAGCTTAGGGCAGCACAAATCAGGGCGACTAAAAATTTAGGCTGGTAGACGATTTCTAATAAAGGCCTGCCTGGATCATCCGTAGACTCGACTTTTTTTTCTATTGGGAAATCAATAAAATGCATAATGACGATGCCAAGTAGACCCGCTAAAGATAAAACGAGATAGGCACCTAGAAAAGGCGTTAGAAAAATATTTTTAGTCCACACCGACATATTGGGGCCAAAGACTGCGCCAAAGAGTCCACCGGTTAAGAGGAGTGAAACGGCCTTCTCACGAAAATTTGGATGTGTCAGTTCAGGAGCCACAAATCGATAGAGTAAGCCATTTGCGCTGTAATATCCTGCAATGGCAGTACCAACAGTAAGTAGCCAAAAATTTTTACTATAGGCTGCGTAGGCACAAAGTAGGGTTGATAAAGAGGCGATTAATAACGCAAATTGAAAAGATCTTTTTCTACCAAATTGCGCTTGTACTTTTGCGACTAGCGAGGTCGATAGGGCTGCACCTACGACGTAACTCATCACTGGTAGTGTCGCCATCCAAGGAATTGGCGTTAGGCTAAAGCCGACTAAGCCGTTAATTGCAATAAAGGTTACATTATTTGTTAAATAAAGACCTTGGCACAGAATTAATAAAAATAAATTTTTATTAAAAAATACGGGGGAGGTATTCATTGATACCAATCAACTGGCTGACTAGGAAGTGGCTTATTGGATAACATTACTAGATTAAAGTCCACTATGACTTTCATGAAATTCATACGTAGATTATAGTTGATGCAAGTTTGAATCAACTAGAAACGGATTAAACCAACGCGTTGGGACACTTTTATTTCAGTAAGCCTGCAGCTTTCAGAGTTGCTTTGGCTTGCTCGCTAAAGTCAGCTGCAGGTGCATTACCACCGATGATAAACATGAGCCAATGATTTTGGTCGGGTTCATTGAAGGTCACGTTTTCAAAACGTCGTTGCACGCCTGCGGGGAAAGAGCAAATATCCCACTGGCCAACGTCGAATGATTCGACTTGACCGTCCACCTCCCAAGAACAGCGCCAAGTTCCGGTCATGGGGATAAATGTTTCGTTCGTGTCATGGTTATGCATCATTGGGCCAAAGCCAGGTTTACATTGGCAATAGCCGATATTAAAACCTTCTGAAATTTTAATGGCAGAGTTTGCCGATGCATCTGCTCCGACGGGCGATTCAACTTCTGAACCACCCTTGCCTTTTGGGGGTTGAAAGCCTAGGGCGTTGTATAGCATTCGGTAAGCAGATGGATATTCACTATCGGTCAGGCCCGTATCAAAACCCTTTAAATCTTTGAAGAAGGCCACACGTGCCCGCATTTCATCTTTTGTAACGCGTATTTCTGGCAAGCTCATAAGGATCTCCTAAATTGTTTAGTATTATTTTGGCATATTTTAAAATCTAATCCAATTCTATTATGATAGATTTAGCCATAAGCGTATCAATTCTGAAAGTAAGGTAAGACAATGCAATTCCCATTTTCCGCAATTGTAGGACAAGAAGAGATGAAACTATCGTTGATTCTCTCAACGATTGATTCCAAAATTGGGGGGGTCCTGATATTCGGTGATCGTGGTACGGGTAAATCAACGATGGTGCGGTCATTAGCCGCACTGTTACCTGAAATGAAAGCGGTTAGTGATTGTCCATACCATTGTGACCCAGCTTTAGCTGATGGGTGTGTATGGTGTTCGCAGAGAAAGTTAGCTGGATATAAGCTAAAAACAGTCCTGATGCAAGCTCCCGTAGTTGATTTGCCTTTAGGTGCCACGGAAGACCGCATCATTGGCTCACTCGATATTGAGAAAGCACTTTCTCAGGGTATTAAGTCTTTTGAGCCAGGTTTGTTAGCGAGGGCAAATCGGGGATATTTATATATTGATGAAGTCAATTTATTGGAGGATCACTTAGTTGACTTACTCATTGACGTAGCTGCTTCTGGAGAAAATGTGGTGGAGCGAGATGGTTTAAGTGTTCGACATCCCGCGCGGTTTGTCTTAATTGGAAGTGGCAATCCCGAGGAAGGGGAATTGCGCCCCCAATTACTGGACCGTTTTGGGCTATCAGTTGATGTCAAGACTCCAAAAGAGGTCTTAACTCGCATTGAAATTATCAAGCGACGCGAGTTTTTTGAACGTGATCCAGAAAGCTTTTTATTACAGTGGGCAGGAGCAGAGCAGAAGATAAAAGAACAGATTATTCAATCGCGTAAGCGGTTACTGAAGATTACTGTATCGGATGAATTATTAATAGCCACTTCGCAACTATGCGCACATTTAGGTGCGGATGGCTTACGCGGTGAATTAACTCTCATGCGGGCAATCCGAGCCTTAGCTGCATATGATGGCAGTAAGAGCGCTCATTTAGGACATTTGAGAAAAATTGCACCATTAGCGCTGTGCCATCGTTTACGTCGCGACCCCTTAGATGATACTGGTTCGTCGATCCGAATAGAGCGGGCGTTAGACGAGTTATTTCCCGCATAAATGAAGCCAACTGCGGAGTCTTTAGTCTGGCAGGATGCCTTGTTGGCTGCAAGAATTTTAGCCGTAGATCCAAGTCTTGGTGCGAGTATTAAAGCTGGCGCAGGACCTGTCAGAGAATTATGGCGAGATTATTTTTTGAGTCTAGTAGATCCCAAAACTCCAATAGTTAAAGTCCCTGCAAATGTAG
>Ga0209598_10000082_pt1 | contig 68667 bp, 63 predicted proteins | sample M_140807_EF_Meta_FD_187317 | JGI IMG/M metagenome (GOLD analysis project Ga0209598, IMG submission 187317) | Freshwater microbial communities from Lake Montjoie, Canada to study carbon cycling - M_140807_EF_MetaG (SPAdes) (version 2) | ecosystem: Environmental > Aquatic > Freshwater > Lake... | reverse complement strand
CTGCACAACCGTGTTTCAAACAAAGAGTTGAAACAAAAACTATACGAAGAGGCTTTCGATAGAACCACGATTAGTTTTTACCAGTATTTTACAATTTCAGATCCTGTTCAATTTAGGGACGACATGTACCAAGCATTGAAAAACATGCAGGTCTTTGGACGTATCTATATTGCTACTGAAGGCATCAATGCACAAATGAGTGTGCCCAATCATTTATTTGAGGCCTTCAAATCCTATCTTTTTTCTATTAATGAATTGCATGGTATTCGATTGAACAAAGCGGTGAATGACAATGGTAAAAGCTTTTGGGTATTGAAAATAAAAGTAAGAGATAAAGTAGTGGCCGATGGCATTGAAGATCCCAATTTTAGCATGGAGAATAAAGGGAAATATGTGAATGCGGAACAAATGAATGAATTGATTGCATTGCCAGATACGATTATCATTGATATGCGCAATCATTATGAATATGAAGTAGGGCATTTTGACAATGCCATTGAAATTCCATCTGATACTTTTAGAGATCAATTGCCCATGGCGGCCGAAATGATGCAGCCACATAAGGATAAAAATATTATCATGTATTGTACTGGAGGGATTCGCTGTGAGAAGGCAAGTGCGTATATGTTACATGAGGGTTTTAAAAATGTATATCATTTGGAAGGTGGGGTCATTCATTATGCCAATGAAATAAAGGAAGCAGGATTAGAAAGCAAATTCAAAGGAAAAAATTTCGTTTTTGATGATCGTCTTGGGGAACAAATTACTGATGACATTATTGCAAGCTGTCACCAGTGCGGCAAGCCTGCAGATACCCATACCAATTGCAAAAACGATGCATGCCATTTGCTTTTTATTCAATGTGAAGCCTGTGCCATATCATTTGATGGATGCTGTACCAGTGCATGCAAGGAAGTGTATCATTTGCCATTAGAAGCTCAAGAGGCATTGAGAAAAGGGGTAAAAAAAGGGATGCAGGTATTTAATAAAGCCAAAGAAAGATTAAGGCCGAGACTAGGGATTGATATTGAAGTAAAATAAAAGTTTGAGATAAAAGAAGCATGATTAAAAAAAATCCCGACCAAGGCCGGGATTTTTTTATTGTATTCCTAAACTGTTCAATGTATTACCAATCAATTGAAAAGTTTCAGTTTCAGATTTTGATTCAGGTTGAAAAGCTGCTCCAATAATTTGCTCATACAATTCAATATATCTTTTTGAAATTGTTTGTATCCACTCTTCAGACATATTTGGGACAGTCTGTCCTTCTTTCCCCATAAAATTATTTTCAATTAACCATTCTCTTACGAATTCCTTGCTTAATTGTTTTTGCTTTTCTTGATTGGCTTGTCTTGCTTCAAATCCATCTGCATAAAAATACCTGGATGAATCTGGTGTATGAATTTCATCCATTAAATAAATTGTATCTCCAATTTTACCAAACTCATATTTTGTATCCACTAGAATCAAGCCTCTTTGAGCAGCAATTGCTTTTCCTCTTGCAAAAAGGGCGAGGGCATATTTTTCTAAAATGGCCCAATCTTTGGCAGAAGCCAAACCTGATGCAATGATGGCTTCTTTTGAAATATCCTCGTCATGTCCTTCACTTGCTTTTGTGGATGGGGTGATGATAGGCGTTGGGAAAAAATCGTTTTCTTGAAGTCCCTCTGGCAATGTTACACCACAAAGTGTCCTGCCTCCAGCTGAATAAGTTCGCCAAGCATGCCCAACTAAATTACCTCTAACTACCATTTCGATCTTAAATGGGGTACATTTTTTACCAATGGCCACATTGGGTGCTGGGGTATTAATGAGCCAATTTGGACAAATATCCTTTGTGGCGCCTAGCATATAGGCGGCAATTTGGTTTAAAACCTGTCCTTTAAATGGGATTGGTTTAGGCAAAATGACATCAAAAGCTGAAATACGATCGCTTGCAATCATTACAAGTAGTTCATTTTCAATATAATATACGTCTCTCACCTTTCCATGGTAGATATCTAAAAGACCGGGGATAGTGTTTGGGTTCATGCTACGAAAATAAAAACTTTAACAGTATTTTGATAATTTTTTCTTATTTGCTAACAATTTGGTATTTTGAGGTACAATTCAATTTAAAAACAATTTATTATGACAAGATTATTAACTCGTTTTAGTCTTTTTTGTGCATTTGCTTTTACAGCAATAAGTGCAATGGCTCAAAATGCAGGAACAATCACAGGATCTGTAAAAAATAGAACTAGCGGTGAAACCATTGCTGCGGTATCTGTTACAGTGAAAGGCTCATCTGTTGGAACCTATACAGATGATAAAGGAACTTACAAATTAAATGTGACTCAAAAAGCACCTTATACATTGGTTTTTAGCTCAGTAGGTTTTGAAAACCTAGAGCAGGTGGTGAATGCTGGAACATCTAAAGTGGATGTAAGTTTAAAACAAGCTTTTACTTTAGGTTCTGAAGTTGTTGTTGCGGCTTCAAGAGTTGCGGAGCGTATTTTAGAATCTCCAGTGACCATTGAAAGAATTAGCAATGCTACTATTAAGAATGCTCCAGTGTCTAACTATTATGACTTATTGGGTACTTTAAAAGGGGTGGATGTCAACATTGCCAGTTTAACTTTTAAAAGTATTAGCTCAAGAGGTTTCAACGGTAGTGGTAACAGCCGTCTAAATCAATTTGTAGATGGAATGGACAACCAAGCGCCTGGCTTGAACTTCTCAGTGGCTAGCATTATTGGTTTAACAGAACTAGACGTAGACAATATTGAATTATTACCAGGTGCCTCTTCTGCTTTGTATGGTCAAGGAGGTATGAACGGTACTGTTTTAATCAACAGTAAAAATCCATTTAAATACCAAGGCTTAAGTTTCCAAGTAAAACAAGGTATTAACCATGTTGATAACAAGCAACGTGCATTAGCTCCATATAAAGACTGGACAGTACGTTATGCTAAAAAAATTGGCGATCGTTTTGCTTACAAATTCAGTATGCAATTCACAGAAGCGGATGACTGGAGAGCCAATAGCGATCAAAACTATTCTAGAACAACTGGTACACAACTTGGTCAAACTATTCCTGGTAATAGAACATCTGATCCTAACTATGATGGCGTCAACTTTTATGGTGATGAAACAACAAGTAATTTAGCTGGCGTTGGTTCTGCTGTTAAAAGTGGCGTCTTATCCGCATTAGTAGGTGCGTACGGATCTGCAATCGGAACAGCAAACTTCAATGGTTTATACGATGCTGCTGCTGCTTATCCAACATTAGCTGCATACACAGCATTCTTAAGTGCTGCAGGTGGCGCAGCTTTTGGGCCTACCTTAGCTGCAAATGCTCCATTCTTATGGGGTGATAAAAGAGGTTATTTCAATAATGTGAATGTAAGTAGAACAGGATATGCCGAAAAAGATGTAGTAGATCCAACTGCATTGAACATAAAATTCCAAGGTTCTCTACACTACAAAATCAATGATAATGTAGAAGCATCTTTTTCTGCCTACAACGGTTCTGGAAATACTGTGTATACAGGAAGTGACCGTTATTCAATTAAGGATTTTAGCATGGGACAGTATAAATTAGAATTAAAGGCTAGAAACTGGTACGTAAGAGCTTATACTACTTTAGAGAATTCTGGTGCGTCATTTAACTCAACAATTGCTGCACGTTATTTCAATGAAGCATGGAAACCTAGTACAACTTGGTATCCTACTTATGCTGCTACTTATTCTACTTTATTAAGTAATGGCTTTAATCAGCAAGCTGCACATGCAGGTGCTAGAGCAAACGCTGATGCTGGAAGACCAACTGGCTACCTTGGTGATAATGCAATGTTCAAAGCTTTAGTAAGTACTCCAATTTCTCAAGGTGGTGCGATGTTCTTAGAAAAAACTTCTATGCGTGCAGCTGAGGGTCAATACAATTTAACAGATGCTTTTGGTCTAGCTAAGCACAATGCTGACTTCTTAATAGGTGGAAGCACGAGACAATTTATATTGAATTCTCAAGGTACTTTGTTTGCAGATACAGCTGGAAATATTAAGATCAATGAGTCAGGCGCATACGCTCAATTATCCAAGCGTTTTTTAGATGATTTAGTAAAGTTCTCCTTCTCTGGTCGTTATGACAAGAATGAAAACTTTAAAGGTCGTTTTACACCAAGAGCAACGATGGTTCTGAAATTAGAACAGGACCATAATTTACGTATTTCTTATCAAACAGCTTACCGTTTCCCAACAACTCAAAACCAATGGATCAACTTATTAGTTGGTGGTGGTACAAGATTAATGGGTGGTTTGCCTCAGTTAAGAAATTTCTACAAATTCAATACCAATCCTGCTTATTCTTTAGCGAGTGTGAATGCTTTTGGTGCTTCAGCTATGGCAGGTGCTCCAAATCCAGGATTATTGAAAGTACAAGCCTTCCCAGAATTCAAGCCTGAGTCTATGACTTCTTTTGAAGTGGGTTACAAAGGTTTAGTGGCTAAAAAACTATTGATCGATTTCTATTACTACTTTGGTAAGTACGATAATTTTATCAGTGGGGTAACTGTGTTGCAATCTAGAAATGCAGCAGCGCCTAGTCCATTGGATGTATTATCTGCAGATAAGCGTATCGCTTATTCTATCTCTACGAACTCTACTCAGGAAGTAAAAACTTCTGGATGGGGTCTTTCATTAGACTATATTTTACCTGCTAACTTTACAGTTAATGGTAGCATTTATGGAGATAAAATTGGAGGTTTAGAAGAAGGATTTATTGCTTACTTCAACACGCCAAAAATGAGAGCAAATGTTGGATTGAATAACAGTGGTTTTGCGTTAAAGAATCGTTTAGGATTTAGCGCAATCTATCGTTACCAAGATGGCTTTACTTACGAAGGAACATTCGGAGTAGGTCAAGTATCTTCTTTTAACACATTAGATGCTGTTTTAACTTACAAATTGCCTGCCATCAAGTCCTTGATTAAAATGGGCGGTACTAATATTATGAACACTTATTATAACACTGCACATGGTAGTCCAGCAATCGGTGGATTGTACTATGTAAGCTTTGCTTATAATGTGTTTTAAAGCTACTCAGATGGGTTAGTTTAAGATCCCTTCCCGATTTTCGGGAGGGGATTTTTTTTGTATCCATTCGTACTTTTTTCCTTGATAAAACGCTATTTTTGCATTTCAAAATAAAAATGATTTTTCCATGCGATCAATAGCCTTTAGAGAAGCCTTACGCGAAGCAATGAACGAAGAGATGCGAAGAGATGAACGTGTATTTTTAATGGGCGAAGAAGTAGCTGAATACAATGGCGCATACAAAGTTAGTCAAGGTATGTTGGCTGAATTTGGACCAAAAAGAGTCATTGATACACCTATTTCTGAATTAGGTTTTACAGCTGTTGCAGTGGGTGCAGCACAAAATGGATTGAGACCTATTGTTGAATTCATGACTTGGAATTTTGCAGTTTTGCCATTGGATCAAATTTTAAATACAGCAAGCAAAATGTTGGCAATGAGTGGTGGTCAAATTGGCTGTCCAATCATCATGAGAGGCCCTAATGGAAGTGCTGGTCAATTGGGTGCGCAACACTCCACCGCTTTTGAAAGTTATTTAGCAAACATTCCTGGTATTAAAGTGGTATCTCCTTCCAATGGATATGACGCAAAGGGCTTATTGAAACAAGCAATACGTTACGAGGAAGATCCAATCATGTTCTTGGAAAGTGAAGTCATGTATGGAGATAAATGTGAAGTACCTGAAGAAGAATATTATATCCCATTAGGGAAAGCAGATGTGAAGCGTCCAGGTAGAGACATTACGATTGTCTCTTACAATAAAATGATGAAAGTCGCTTTATCGACTGCAGATGAATTAGAAAAAGAAGGTATCAGTGCAGAAGTGATTGATCTAAGAACCATTCGCCCTTTAGACTGGATGACGGTATTAGAGAGTGTTAAGAAAACCAACCGCTTAGTAATTATTGAAGAGCAATGGCCTTTTGCATCCGTATCATCTGAACTAAGTTACAGGATTCAAAAAGAAGGCTTTGACTATTTAGACGCGCCCATCAGAAGAATCACAAGTGCAGATGCACCGATGCATTATGCCCCAAATTTGACTGCATTGGCTATTCCTGATGTAACCCGTTCAGTGAAATTGGTGAAAGAAGTGCTTCAGCAATATAAGTAATTGCTAAATCCTTGTATTTGACCATTTAAACTGCAGCCTTACAGCTAATAAATATTTTATTTAATATCCCTCACAAAGGGATATTTTTGTGTTATCTAATTCTATGATTATGGGCATGATCCTTTTTATCCTTTATTGGTTGGGCTGGCATATCGGTATTTATACCATGTTGAGAAAAGCAGGTGTGCCCGCAAACAAAGCCATCATTCCAATTTATAATACTTGGGAAGTGGTTCAACTTTGTAAGATTCCAAAACTTTGGTTCTGGATTCAACTCATTCCCATTTTAGGTCAATTTGTAACCCTATGGATCACTATTCTTTTTGTGATGCATTTTAAGAGAGTGAATTTAATCCATCATACATTAACAGTTGTTGTTCCTTTTTTATATTTACCCTACCTTGGTTTGGATAAAAAAGAGAAATGGCATGGAGATGAAGCATTGGCACATTATCATAAACCAGCATCAAGAGAGTGGATAGATGCAGGGGTGTTTGCCATTGTAGCTGCAACTTTAATTAGAACATTTTTATTTGAAGCTTATGTGATTCCAACAGAGAGTATGGAAAAGACTTTATTAGTGAATGATTTTTTATTCGTTGACAAATTAACTTATGGTGCAAGAATTCCACAAACTCCAATAGCCTTTCCATTTGTACACAACACTTTGCCAGGAGCTCCAACAACGCCCTCCTATGTAAAATGGATTCAATTAGATTACAAACGTTTTCCTAAATTAAGAGATGTCAACAGAAACGATGTAGTTGTCTTTAATTTTCCTGCAGGGGATACAATCATTAACTTACCAGAGTTTGGGTCCAAGATCCCTTATTATGATGTTTTAAGAAGTCCTCAATACAATAATGACCGAGCAAAATTGCAGGCGGATTATCCAATTTTAGTGCATCCAATGGATAAAACTGATAACTATATTAAAAGATGTGTTGGTATTCCTGGTGATGTGATTGAAATAAAAAAAAGTCAATTATGGGTGAATGGCGCACCAGCATTGGTAGCACCGTTTATGCAGACAGAATATATTTTAGAAACGGATGGCAGACCACTAGCAGAAGATTATATTCAAGATAGTTTAGGAATTAATATCAATGAAGCAACTTCTGATTTTCAATTTGTAGAAGGCCAACCCAATACTTTTAAATTAAATCTCACTGCAGCAGCTGCTTTAAGTTTAAAAAAATTGCCGAATGTAAAATCCGTTGTCTTATTTGAAGATCAGAATGTGGGCTATACCTTCCCCAATGATATGGTTCATTTTCCTTGGACTGCAGATAATTTTGGGCCATTACGTATTCCAAAAAAAGGGGATCAAGTGCCATTGAATGATAGTACAATAGAACTCTATAGAAGAGTGATAGAAGGGTATGAGCAACAAAAAATAACGAGTCAAAATGGCCAATACTTTATCAATGGCAAAGCAGCCAAGACTTATACCATTCAAGAAAATTATTATTGGATGATGGGAGACAATCGCCATCGAAGTCAAGATAGTCGTTATTGGGGGTTTGTTCCTGAGACCCATATTGTTGGCCGTGCAGCTTTAATTTGGTTTAGTTATAGTCAATCCATTAGATGGAATAGACTCTTTAATTTGATAAAATAAAAAGCATGCTTAAGAAATTCGAATTCGAATACCAAGAGTTGGATGCTAAAGAAGCTTTAGGCGAAGAAGACCTTACATTATTAAATGCTGCCTTTAGAGCGGTGGATACTGCTTTTGCACCTTATTCAAAATTTAAAGTAGGTGCTGCTGCAAGATTATCAAATGGGCAAATCATTCTTGGATCCAATCAAGAAAGCGCAAGCTATCCTGTTGGTATTTGTGCAGAAAGAACACTCTTAAATAGTATAGGAAGTCAATTTCCGAATGAAACCATTCATGCGATGGCCATAAGTTATTTACCAAATGGTGTTGCATCAGATCATCCATTATCACCTTGTGGGATGTGTCGTCAATCCCTATTAGATTATGAGTTAAGATACAAAGGTCCAATCAAGCTTATTTTAGCTGGTCAAACAGGGAAGGTTATGTTGATTCCATCCGCTTCCCATATGCTCCCATTTGGCTTTACAGGTTCAATCCTAGGCAAATAAGGTTTGTACACCTAGCCCAATCCTGAATTCATGTTGAAGTAGCCATTTTTTTCTGGATAACCCCCATGCATACCCAGTCAAATTTCTATCAGAACCAATGATTCTATGACAGGGTACAATAATAGCAATCTTATTTTTCCCATTGGCGGACGCAGCTGCTCTTATCACTTTAGGCGCCCCCAATTTTTTTGCAAGTTCTGCATAACTCATTGTTTTTGCGTAAGGTACTTCATATAACTCTTTCCATACCTTTTGCTGAAATTCAGTACCTGATTGGTGAATGGGCACAGTAAATTGAGTTCTACTTCCATTAAAGTAGTCTATTAGTTCATCTATACATTGATGAATGATCGCTGGGCTCTCAATCCCTTCTTTGTTTGAAATAGATTCAGCGTCTTCAATAAAAGTGAGTGCATGGATACATTCGATATCCGCAACAATTTTAATTCGACCAATTGGACTGCTATAAATATGTTCGAATAGTTGTTGCATCCTTTGGTTAGTTTGATCCTTAGTCTAATAATTTGGCCAATGCTATTAAATCATCTTGTTTGAATTGTAATGTTGGACTTTGAAAACACTTTGCAAATTCAAGAATCATTTTTTTAATGATTCTTTGGTTGGAAAGGCGCTTATAATAAATTGTTTTGGGCTCAATATTATGCCTTAAAAAATATTGGTCCATATCTTTTTGAGAAAAAGGATGTCCGGACGTGCCTTCGATATAAAATTGTATGAATTCTTGAGGGTTCGGTACAATTTCATGCGGTTCCCAGTCTGCACTAAAATAGGCAAGAATACATTGCTTTGGAATATTGATCCATTCGGCATGAATTTCTAATTGTTGACATAATTCAGCATAGATCAAGGAATTCGCAAATGCATTTCCTGGTTTAGATTGTAGCGGGGAGGAGACTAAAAAATCTTCGGGATTTTCATAACCAACTTCGACCCCTTTAATTTGGTAATAGCTAAATAAAATATTTCGAATAACATTCGCTTGTTCTAAAGGCGTTAAGTAATTATTTAATTCAAGCCAGATATTGCGTCTAATTTTTTCTAATTGATGTCTTAATGGGTCCAATGACAATTCAGGGAACTGATATTTAACCAAAATCAATGCACCTTCAAAAAGAGACGGTTTAGGCATGGCTGCCCAGTCCATTAATTGTTGCTGAATGTCTTTTAAACGGAGTCGGTAAATCATTTTTTCGATCCGATCTAATGTCGTTTCCTCTAAAGTATTTTCCCATAAATTTTCCAAATCGGGAATAATAGGGGTGCCGTAGTCCAATAATCTATTTGCTATTGTACTAAATACTTCCTCATCAGGGTCGTCCATGAGGGTAAATAAGGCTTTTATTTCTTCATTTTTTGGCAACATGGGGAATAATGGCTTACTTTTTCTAGTTCAAATTGACAAAAAATAAATCAATTTCACGATTTAAGTTATACATCCCTTGTGGATATAAAGTTGATCCATGGTATACTATTTTGTATTGTTTAACGTTAGTAGATCTTTTAGGTGGTTTTTAACATATTTAAGCCATTATGAGCTATTAAATGACGTAATTTGTGAATACTAAATTTTAAACTAGTCTATGCAAACTCAACCTGTTTCAGTTCCTAAATTTACGGTCGTGCATAAATCATTACATGCCGAATTAAAGAGGAGAGTGAACCAATATCTAGAAGAACATACTATTCGTGGTACAGGTAATTATAAACTCTTTACAAAAGCAGTGATTCTTATCAGCTTATTTTTAGTTACTTATGTTCATTTGGTATTTTTTACCCCACCAACAACCATTGCGATTGTGGAGTGTTTATTTTTTGGCGGCCTGATTGCAGCCATTGGATTCAACGTCATGCATGATGGCAGTCATGGTAGTTTTAGCAAATACGCGTGGTTAAATAAATTAGCTTCTTCGTCTATTAGTATTCTTGGCGCGAGTCGTTTTATGTGGAGTATGAAGCATGTAACCATCCATCATACCTATACGAATATCGACGGCGTAGATGATGACATAGAAGTAGGGGCCCTAATGCGCATGGCGCCAACACAAAAACATTTTTTAGTACATCGTTTCCAACATATTTATTTTGTAATTCTTTACATGTTATTATATGTGTTTTGGCTTTTCTTTACGGACTACAATAAATACTTTAAGCGTAAAATCGGTTCCATTCCTTTGAAAAAGATGGCCATTGCTGATCATCTAGAATTCTGGATTGTAAAGGTATACCATGCAGCCATCTTTGTTGTGGTTCCAATCCTGATGTTAGGCTGGCAAGCTTGGTTGATTGGATTTATTTTGAGTACATTTTTTGCTGGCTTTATTTTAAGTATTGTATTTCAGTTGGCGCATACGGTAGAACATACAGCATTTCCAACTGCGATACAGCCTGAGAATAGAATGCCAGATGAATTTGCAGCACACCAAATTCAAACGACTGCAAATTTTGCTACCAAAAGTAAAATTATTTCTTGGTTGGTAGGCGGATTGAATTTTCAAATTGAACACCACTTGTTTCCAAAAATATCACATGTACATTATCCTGCAATTAGTAAGATTGTAAAAGAAGCCTGTGCAGAATTCAAATTGAATTATATTGAATACCCAACTGTTTTAGAGGCTGTTAAAGCACATGTTCAATTCTTAAAATCGATGGGAAACCCAAGCCCATCAGTTGCTTAATGAAAATTTTATTTCTAAAATAAGGATCATTAAAAGCCCTTAGAAAGAAATACTAATCATGAACGAACTTTCGAGCTTGCGAGCAGAGAGTGAATGATTATGGTATTTTTTCTAAGGGCTTTATTTATTTTGTAATGCCTTTGAAATTTTTTATGCTTTCTTTTTTCTTGCAGTTTTACGTGGAGGATTCTTTTTCAATTCTTCTATAATTTCCTTCACTTCCTCAATCGTCAAGTCTTCTACTTTTTCTTGCTGCTCTTTTGTGAGTTTAAAATTGCGTAAGCCTTGCTTTATATAAGGACCATAAGGGCCTCTTAACAGTTGAATTTTTTCTTTTTCAAATACTTTAATCGTACGCTCATCTTTTGCCTTACGCTTTTCTGCAATCATTGGCGTCAATTCCTCAAGCGTAACAGTGTAAGGGTCCATTTCCTTGTTTAAAGAGTAGAACTTCTTACTATGGGCCGCATAAGGGCCAAATCGGCCAATATTCACGGAGACTTCCTCTTCTTCAAATAAACCTAATGCCCTAGGAAGCTTAAATAGTTCCATCGCTTCATCGTAACTGATTGTTTCAATACTCTGAGAAGCCTTTAATTTTGCAAATTTTGGTTTTTCTTCTTCATCCTGATGGCCAATTTGAACCATTGGGCCATACCTTCCCATACGAGCAATCACTTTCTTACCTGTGATAGTATCAAAGCCTAATTCACGTTCGCCTTTTGCACGCTCAGCTGTTTCTAAAGTATGTTCAATGGTTTCATGGAAGGGTTGGTAGAAATTCTCCAACATCTTACTCCATTTTAATTTACCATCCGCAATTTCATCAAATTGGCCCTCGATTTTTGCAGTAAAACCAAAGTCCATTACTTTTTCGAAATGTAATTTCAAGAAATCAGTCACCACTAAACCTAAGTCGGTTGGAGATAATTTATTTTTTTCTGCTCCAGTAATTTCAGAAGCAGTTTCAGTTTTTATTTCATCTTTTGGATTCAGAGAAAGAATCTGGTAAATTCTTTTTACACCTTCTTTCTCTCTTTTCTCTACATAATTACGTTTCATGATGGTCGTAATGGTAGGCGCATAGGTAGAAGGTCTTCCTATTCCTAATTCCTCTAGTTTTTTCACCAAACTTGCTTCGGTATATCTAGAAGCTGGACGGCTATATCTTTCTAGTCCAGTCATGCTAATAAATTCAAGTACTTGACCTTTTGCTAAAGGAGGCAATAAACTTTCGTCTCCTTCGCCTAATTCTGATTCTTCATCTACATCATCATCATCTTTACCTTCTAAATACACTTTTAAAAAGCCATCAAATTTCATCACTTCACCACTAGCAGTTAAAGTGTCTTTATTGGTGGAAATTTCTATTTTAGCAGTTGTTTTTTCAAATTGCGCATCGCTCATTTGAGATGCGATGGTTCTTTTCCAAATCAATTCATATAAACGATTTGTATCTGCGTCGTCCACCTTGGACTCATTCATGTAAGAAGGTCGAATGGCTTCGTGCGCTTCTTGTGCATTTTCGTTTTTATTCTTGAATTTTCTTGGTTGATAATATTTTGCACCAAAGCTTGAATTGATCTCCGCTTTGATGGCATCAATTGCAGTTTCACTTAAGCTAATACTATCTGTTCTCATGTAAGTGATCTTACCACTCTCATATAATTTTTGTGCTAGTAACATTGTTTTACTCACACTATAACCTAATTTTCTAGAAGCTTCTTGTTGTAAAGTAGAAGTCGTGAAAGGTGCTGATGGCGTGCGTTTACCATCTTTTACTGTAATTTCTTTTACGGTATACTTTGCACCTTTACATTCATTTAAAAACTTTTCAGCAGCACCTGCAGTAGTTAATTTCTGTGGGCCTTCGGCTTTGAATTTGACATTTTTTTTATTGATGTCTAAGGCAGAAAAAAGTGCAGATACCTTAAATACACTTTCAGGAATAAAATGATTGATCTCTCTTTCTCTTTCTGCAATCAATCTAACGGCAACACTTTGTACACGACCAGCACTTAAGCTTTTTTGCATACCAATTTTGCGCCATAAAACAGGACTTAATTCAAAACCAACAATTCTGTCTAATATTCTTCTGGCTTGTTGTGCGTCCACCAAATCCATATTGATTAAACGGGGATTCGCCACAGCTTTTTTAATGGCCGGAGCAGTGATTTCGTGGAAGACAATACGCTTTGTTTTCTTTGGATCCAATCCTAATACTTCCGCCAAATGCCAACTAATACTTTCTCCTTCACGGTCCTCATCCGACGCAAGCCAGACTTCTTTTGCCTTCTTGGTCATTGATTTGAGTTCCTTAACTACTTTCTCTTTTTCACTAGGAACCATATACCTTGGAGCAAAATGGTTTTTCATGTCTATACCCATATCATTTTTTTCCAAATCTCTGATATGGCCATAACAGCTTCTAACCTCAAATTCATCGCCTAAAATCTTCTCTATCGTCTTTGCTTTAGCAGGCGACTCCACAATTAATAAGTTCTTTGACATAGTTCAAACCGCTCCTACGGGTTATTTATATATTGAAAATCAACTATTTACAAGCTAAGATAAGGTAAGTTGCATTGCTGCAAATAACTTTATCTTGGATGCAATATTATAGCTTTCGGCTAAAAAATAAAAATGATCTACTAGGAAGGGGACAAAAAAGTCATAATTTGATCCATTACTTCGGCTGTTTTATAGACTTTATTATGTCCTAATCCATTGGTAATCAGAAATTTGATATTAGATGGCGCATTTTCTTTAAAATGAATGATATCCTCATATGGGCAAACCATATCTTTTTCATCATGTACCCATAGTACTGGACCTTTATAATTAGCTAGTGCTCTATCTGCGGCAAAATAGTCGACGGTATGATTTGTTCTACTGCTAACATCTTGTAAGAACGCAGCTTTCGTGACTTCATTTAAATGCATCATCTTAAAAAAATTGGCAAAAGTGGTGGTAGTTTTTGTGGCGGGCGCTATCAATACAAATTTTATTGCTTCAGCCTGATCTATTTTTTCAGCGATCATGGATAATGTAAGTGCCCCAAGTGAATGACCTATAAAATGATGGATAGGGCCTGCTTGTTCCATGATCTTTTGAATGGCTTCTTGGTAGACCACTACATGAATATGTTTTCCTTCGCTTTGACCATGAGCAGGTGCATCAAAAGCCAATACACGATAGCCCATTTTAAGCAATGGTGCAATATAGTGTTCAAATTTATAGGCGTAACTGGCATATCCATGCGCTATTAATACTGTTTGGTCATTTGGTTTACTGGGCAACCATTCAAATCCATGAATCTTGGTTTGATCTGTCAAAACCACTGTTCGCTTAATTGCATGGTGGAAAATAGCTGGGGCTTTTCGTTTTTTGTATTTAGGATAGGGGGTACAAAAAAGTTCGAAAGCCATCCTGCCAGCAGTCGTTGGTGCCAATTTACTGATGGTCTTGAATTTTGTCCTTAAATATTGTAGGTAAATTCTTTCAGAAAAGCCAACTGGTGCCATTTGTTTTTCAATTTGAACGCAAAGATAGCCCAGACCAACGGCTCCTGCTTATTTTTTTTGTATTTCGACAAATAAAAGGGGCATTGTGCTTTACCCATTGGCCCTTAAAAGCTATTTTTGCAAAAATAGTAACGTTCATTTATGTATTCATTAAAAATCAATTTCGAGCAAAAAGGTTTAGAAACAGTCACCATAGAAAATGTAGCTGCCGATCAAAGTTTATTAGAAGTACTATTGGATGCTGGGATAGAATTACACCATAATTGTGGTGCAGTTTGTGCATGTAGTACTTGTCATTTATATGTAAAACAAGGGATGGAGCATCTAGCTGAATTGTCCGATAGGGAAGAAGATTTTATTGACCGAGCATTAATTCCAAGGATTGAGTCAAGACTTGGTTGCCAATGTGAACTGAAAGCAGGAACTGGTGCAATTGAAATCACTTTACCTGACCAAACACAATTTTTAGGAGAATAATAAATAAGATATAATAATAGTATGAATCAATTTGAGCCGCCCATTCACTGGAATGACCATGAAGATATTGCCCAAAAATTGTATGAAAAATTTGGGGATGATTTTACAGAGTCAAAAATTTACAGAGTTCGTTTCACCGATCTTTTAGAGTGGATTTTAACCTTGCCTCATTTTGAAGGTAAAAAAGAGGAGTCTAATGAAGGTCATTTGGAGATGATTCAAAGCGCTTGGGTCTATGAGTGGCGTGATAACCAAAAAAAATAAATCCTTTGTTAACTGCCTTAGAAAAAATAACCTGTTTTGTATTTGATGTGGATGGTGTTTTAACCAATGGCACATTGATTGTAATGCCTGATGGTCTGATGGTGCGTACAATGAATATTAAAGACGGTTATGCCATTCAATTGGCCATCAAAAAAGGATACAAGGTTTGGATTATTTCTGGAGGTTATTCCGAAGAAGTAAAAGATAGATTAGAAAAGTTGGGTGTGGAAGAAGTGCACATGAAAGTCAAAGACAAGAAAGTACTATTAGAAACACTTTCTATGACAGAAGGGGTGGCTTTGGAAACGATGCTTTATATGGGCGACGATATGCCTGATTTTGAAGCCATGGAGCTTGTTGGCATTGCAGCATGCCCTGCAGATGCCTGTTTTGATATTAAAAATATTTCAAGTTATAAAGCCCTTGCAAAAGGTGGAGAAGGATGCGCAAGAGAGGTGATTGAAAAAGTGCTTAAATTAAATGGCCATTGGGATGTAGTGGATCATATCCAAGCTAAATAATCCTCCAGTGAATAAGTTAATCCATTTTTTAAGATTAGTTAGATGGCCGAATTTACTTTTTATTTTACTAGCAGAATCGATGTTTCATTTTTTTATCTACAAGCCACTTTATCCAAGCTTGTCATTGACCGCTGATTATCCATTTTATTTTATTGTAGCTACTAGTATTTGTATTGCCGCAGCTGGGTATATTATCAATGATTATTTTGATGTCAATATTGACCAAGTCAATAAACCCAAAATGGTAGTAGTGGGTGCACACATTAGTAGACGTTGGGTCATTTTTTGGCATTTATTTTTGAGCATGGGTGGCGTGTATATTTCATTGATTGTTTTTCCTTTTCAACAATATATACATGTGCATTTTTCTAATTTAGCGACCATCTTAATTTTGTGGTTCTATTCAACCAATTTTAAAAGAGATTTTTTAATAGGGAATGTGGTCATTGCTGTATTGACTGCATGGACAATTGGGGTGGTTTATTTCTCTAAATTTACTTTTATACAATTGGTGCATCCTACCAATATGCTACCAACTGATTTGAAGTTTTTTAAGCTCATGTTATTGTATAGCAGTTTTGCTTTTATTTTGACTTTGATAAGAGAGGCGCTAAAAGATATGGAAGACATGGATGGGGATGAAAAATTTGGTTGTACAACCATGCCTATTGCATGGGGTCTGCAAACCACAAAAGTTTATGTGGCAGTTTGGCTCATGGTCCTTATTTTAGTCTTAATCATTATTCAATTATACGTCATACCATTTGGATGGTGGATCCCACTCATCTACTGCATTGTTACTATTATTGCTCCGCTGGTGTATGTATTATTTAAATTGAAGCAAGCATTTTCTAGAGCCGATTTCAATCGATTAAGTAAGTGGATCAAATTTGCTATGTTGATGGGTATTTTATCAATGGGCTTTTTTTATTTCCTCCTTTAATTTAAAAAAATGAATGGATATATTTTAGCATCACAATCTCCAAGAAGGAAACAATTACTTGCATGGGCAGATATAGAATTTGATATCATCGTATCGGCAGCCGAGGAAGATTTTCCAGCAGAGATGGATGTACAAGAAGTGCCAGTGTATATTGCCCAAAAGAAAGCCATCGCGGTGCAGGAAAAAATAAAGCTTGAATTCCCAATCCATCAAGGCAAGTGGATCATTGCAGCAGATACGATTGTGGTTTTGGATAATGAAATAATTGGTAAGCCTATGGATAGGGCCGATGCCATTGCCATATTGCAAAAACTATCTGGAAAAAAACATCGTGTGATCACAGGGGTGTATTTGATCAATGATACTGAAACAAGAAATTTTAGTGAAACAACATTGGTCCATTTTCATCCGTTGACATTGTCACAGATTGAATATTATGTAGATCAATATCAGCCCTATGACAAAGCAGGTGCTTATGGTATACAAGACTGGATTGGTGTTGTAGGTATTCAAGGTATTGAGGGGGATTTCTACAATGTAATGGGATTGCCCGTGAGTAAGTTGTTAAGCTATCTTCCTACAAGCACTACAACGACTACAACCAAGTAAAGCGAATATCCAATTCCATATCTGGATGAAGGCTTCTTTCTACTGGACAAGTCCTTCCAACTCTTTCCAATATTTCCTTGGTCTTTTCATCTAAATCAAGTTTTGGCATAGTCACGGCAATGATGATTTTGCCGATTCTTCTAGGCTCACTCATCATCACTTTAGTCACATCCACTTTAGCACCATCTAATTTGATATCCATACTCTCTGCTTTAATACCCATGGTGGTAATTAAGCAAGCGCCCAATCCAGTAGCAATTAAATCGGTAGGAGAAAAACGTGCACCCTGACCTTTATTATCAGAAGGGGCATCTGTTTCAAAACTTGAACCGCTTTGAAGATGAAGACAGGTGGTTCTTAAATTAGCGTCATAGGTTACTGTGGCTGTCATATCTGTTGAATTGAAGGGTTTGTGATTTTGGTAAATTTACAACGAAAGGCTTGATTTAAGCGCAAGTCTTGTATTTTTGCAATTGATAACAGAAAAGCATGCAAGAACTACCGATTGTCCCAGCAGAACAACATATAAAAAAGCCCGATTGGTTGAGGGTTAAATTACCTATTGGAGAAAGTTACAAACACGTAAGAGGCTTAGTAGACAAACATAAATTACATACCATCTGTGAGAGTGGTAATTGTCCAAATATGGGGGAGTGCTGGGGAGAAGGCACAGCCACATTTATGATACTTGGTAATATTTGTACAAGGAGTTGTCAATTTTGCGCAGTGGCAACAGGTAGACCAAAGCCAGTGGAGTGGGACGAGCCACAACGTGTTGCGGAAGCTATTTTTTTAATGAAAGTGAAGCATGCAGTTTTAACAAGTGTAGATAGAGATGAATTACCAGACGGAGGATCCATCATTTGGTCCAATACCATTAAAGCCATTAAAGCGCTGACTCCAGATACCACATTAGAAACATTGATTCCAGATTTTAGAGGGATCAAAGAACAAATAGAAAGGATCATAGAAGCTGCACCAGAAGTGGTGAGTCATAATATGGAAACAGTAGAGCGTAACACTAAACGTGTGCGTGTACAAGCAAAATACAGAAGAAGTTTAGAAGTACTAGAGACCTTAAAGAAAGGCGGCATGCGCACAAAAACAGGTATCATGTTGGGCATTGGTGAAGAAAAAGACGAAGTGATCCAAACCATGAAAGACTTAGTAGGTGTTGGTTGTGACGTACTTACGATTGGTCAATATTTACAACCTACCAAAAAACATTTACCTGTACAAAGATTCGTTCACCCCGCTGAATTTGCTGAACTAAGAACCATCGGCTATGAACTAGGCTTTGATTATGTAGAAAGTGGGCCATTGGTAAGATCGTCATATCATTCAGAAAAGCACGTCATTCAAGGCTGGGGGAGAAATAAGTATTTAGAAGAATTAGCATTATTGAAATAGTTCAGCTACATCATAAAAAAAAGGCCACATTCATTGTGGTCTTTTTTTTATAATTATATTTTTTGGAATCAGGTTCTTCAATCTTTGGAGCTAACACATGCTTCAATAAATTGAAGCATGTGGGAGTAATAAAGAATTACAAATTCTTTATTACTCCCACATAAGTGCGGAAGCGCCTAATATTGCGGCGTCAGATTCTTTCAAATGACTAATTAATATTTTTACTTTATTCTGAAAGATCTCAATCAAGTTCGCTTCCATATTTTCCCTTGTTGGCTTTAAAATGAGGTCACCTGCTCTTGTCAATCCACCAAATAAAATGATTGTTTCGGGATTTGAGAACATGACAAAATTTGCTAAAGCAATACCTAATATTTTTCCTGTAAATTCAAATACTTCTATTGCAACTTCATCACCTTTAATGGCTGCTTCATATACATCTTTAGAACTAATCTCGTCTATATTAATTGTTCTTAAAACACTAGGCCTGTCCGATTGACTTAAAATTTCTTTTGCAGATTCAGCCACACCTGTCGCAGAGGTATAACTTTCTAATGAACCAAGTTGGTCTGTACCTGTATGCTTTCTTCCATTGGGAATGATCACTGTGTGGCCTAATTCACCAGCGAATCCATCGTGACCATAAATCAATTGTCCGTTAGCAACAATACCACTTCCAACACCAGTTCCTAAAGTGATCATGATAAAATCTTTCATTCCTTTTGCTGCGCCATACATCATTTCACCCACAGCTGCGGCGTTAGCATCGTTGGTTAATTTAACTGGGATTTTAAATTTATCCTGTACCATTTTTGCAAATGGAATGATACCTTTCCATGGAAGGTTAGGCGCGTATTCGATCGTGCCAGTATAGATATTGCCATTAGGTGCACCAATACCAATTCCTTTGATACGTCCAAAGCCACCCACTTTATCAATCATTGCTGATAAATGTTCATACAATTCATCGATGAATGTATTGACTTGAAGATGTTTTTTAGTAGACATCTCGCTAGAGAATAAAACATTGCCATCTTTATCTACAATCCCAAATTTTGTACCTGTTCCGCCGATATCTACACCTACCACATATGATTCCATAATTGCTATTTTTAAATTTTAGTGTCCACCACTTGTTTCAGCTTCTTCGTAATTGATGCCTTGCTTTTTCAATATGCCTTTCACTGCTATTGCAAAAAATACTAAATAAGCAAAACATATTGCAGCTACCCAGAACGAATTGTGAATACCATAACCTGGTTGATCTAAATGAGATGATTGTAAATAGTCTGCAATTTTACCTTGAATAGGAGGTATGATACCACCACCTAAAATCATCATGATTAAAAAAGCAGATCCTTGCGGTGTATACTTTCCTAAACCTGCTACAGATAAAGAAAAGATAGAAGGCCACATAATAGAACAAGCCAATCCACCTGTTAAAAATGCATAGGTTGCAACAGTGCCTTTTGTAAAAATACCTAATACCATCGCTATCACACCCACCAAACTAAAAATCAACAATGTTTTAGCAGGTTTGTTTTGACTCAAGTAAAATGCAAGGATTTGAATAAATACACAAATAATATACCAATACAAAGGGCTCATATCGTATTGTGCAACACTGTTCAAAGCAATGACTATTCCAAATGCAATAATTGGTACAATGAAAGTTAAATATTGTTGTGTTTTCTTTTTAAAATCAAAAGCACTGATGGCACCTGCCCAACGTCCAATCATCATACTACCCCAATACATGGATATATAGGGTGCAATTTCTGAAGAGGAGATACTTCCAAAATCAGCTTGTCTTAATAATTCTCCTAAGTTGGATCCGATGGCAACCTCAACGCCTACATATACAAAGATGGCCAACATACCCAATACCAATTGAGGGTATTTCATCGCGCCCCATCCTTTTTCGTTTTTCTGAGCTGTAAAATTAGCTGCTAATAAACCAACGACTACTGTTGCTAAAGCACCAATAAGCCATTTCATCCTAAAGGTTTCTAATTCATGTCGACCTATATCTGTTAAACTAGTTGGGTCTATTTTATAACTATTAAAGATGGGCACGAACATAGCAATTAATACGCCCGTCATAATCACCAATAAAGACAAGGCTTTTCCAGCTGGTTCCATCGGTTCATTTGAAATACCTGAGGGTACTTTTTTAGAAAAATGGAATAGAGCAGCTGCAGCTATAAACAATCCACCTACTGCAGTGTATAAAATAATGACTTTGTCTAAACTTAGTTGTTTGATTTGTTCGTCTGTAATGGCAGCGGCAGATCCAAATAAAGCGAGCGCAACTACAATTGGCCCAATAGAAGTTCCAAATGAATTGATACCTCCACCTAAGTTAACACGACTGCTTCCTGTAGAGGGATCCCCTAATGCAATGGCGAAAGGTTGGGCAGCAGTTTGTTGTAAAGAGAATCCAAGCGCTACAATAAATAAACCAACCAACATGCCTGTAAAAGTATTGGCATTGACCGCAACGATCATTGCTGCAGCTCCAATGGCTGAAAATAACAACCCATAGACAATACTTTTTTTATAGCCCCATTTTCCAACCAAGTCTTTACCGCCTAGCGCACCATAAGCGAAAAGGCCAAGCGCACCTATATAATAGGCCAGATAAAATGCAAAATCAATCAATTGACTTTGAAATTGATCTAGTGCAAAATAATTTTTACAAAATGGAATAAAGACACTGTTTCCAGCTGCAATAAATCCCCAGAAAAAGAAAACTACAATTAGGGTGGTCAATGCACCTGTATTGGTAGGTTGTTTTGGTTGGCTCATAGCATTCGTTTGTTTAATCAATCCTCAAAATACTCATTTTTATTTAATCCTTCACTACAAAAAATGGAATAATGTAGCTAGTATTTAGTAAATTGAAAACAATTTAAATAGCAACAATGAGTACAGCATATACTGGCGAGAAAGTAAAGATGAGTTTCTGGCAAATCTGGAACATGTGTTTTGGATTTTTCGGTATCCAATTTGGATGGAGTTTGCAAATGGGTAATATGAGTGCGATTTATGAATTCTTGGGCGCATCTCCAGATGAAATACCAGGATTATGGCTAGCAGCTCCAATGACTGGATTGATTGTTCAGCCCATTGTAGGCTATTTTAGTGATAGAACTTGGCATCCAAAATTAGGTAGACGTCGCCCGTTTTTTTTAATTGGTGCTATTTTAAGTTCGGCATTGTTATTTGTGATGCCCAATTCTCCAACAGTATGGATGGCAGCAGGGGTATTGTGGATTTTAGATTCAAGCATCAATATCACCATGGAGCCATTCAGGGCTTTTGTTGCAGATAATTTAAATGAAAAGCAACGTTCATTCGGTTTTGCCATGCAAAGTATGTTTATTGGATTGGCATCATTTATAGCAGGTTACTTACCTCAGTTACTAGCGAATTGGTTTGATGTGTCTAGAGATAAAATGAATGGGTCTATTCCACAGAATATTTTAATCTCTTTTTATATTGGTGGTGCAGTCTTCTTTGTGTCTGTTTTATATACTATCATTACTAGTAAAGAATATCCACCTTCTAATCCCACCAAATCAAATGACACCACAACGCCTCAATTAGGTTTAGTTCAAGAAATTATACATTCTATCAAACATATGCCTATACAAATGAAAAGATTGGCATTGGTTAATTTTATTACATGGCCAGGTTTATTTTTAATGTGGTTTTATTACAGTACAGGTGTCGCAACACAGATTTTTCATGGAGACCCAGCAACCAATAGCGAAGTTTTTACATTGGGCTTAGAACATGCCAATACGACTTCTGCAATTTTGAATTTAGTCACTTTTGCTTTTTCGTTTACGCTACCATTTTGGGTAAGTCGTATCGGTAAAAAATACACCCATACCCTTTGTTTAATCATTGGTGGATTGGGCTTGGTTTCGGTTTATTTTGTAGATCAACCTAATCTTTTATATGTAAGCATGGGACTAGTTGGTATTGCATGGGCTTCTATTTTATCTATGCCATATTCCATGCTAGCTGGTTTTATTCCGGAAAATAAAATGGGTATGTATATGGGCATCTTTAATTTCTTTATTGTGTTGCCTGAAATCATTGCTTCTTTGTTTTTTGGAAAAATTATGTCTACCTATTTAAATAATGATAGACTAATGGCTGTATTGATTGGTGGTTGTTTATTAATTACGGCAGGCTTGGTTTGTGCATTTATCATCAAAGAGCAGCAGCGAGAAGCATAGTCTTTTCAGCAGACGTTTTTAAAATTCATTTTTCAAGCATCATTTATTATGAAAAGAGCATTATATGTTTATTTTTTAAGCATTATCGGATTTTTATTTTTGGCAATACAGTCAAATGCTACCGAAGCCTATCCTAGTAATTGGTTTGTTAATATGAAGTACAATAAAGTACAAGTATTATTGAGATCGGTTGATGCAGATTTTAGCAAAGCAACCATTGCAGTCAATTATCCTGGAGTGAAGGTTCAAAAAATACATCATTTTGAAAATGGTCATTATATCGCAGTGGATATAGAAATTGGTGCTATTGCGAAGCCTGGCAATGTTCAATTTAAAATTACAGCTACTGGTAACACAACTAATTTTAATTGGCCTTTACTTCCTAGAAGAAGAAATAGAGGTATTGATTTCGCACAAGGATTAAGTTCAGCCGATTTGATATATTTTTTAATGCCTGATCGTTTTAGTAATGGTGACGCTTCAAATGATCAAATTCCTGGATTAAAAGACCAATCTTTAAATAGGACAGAAATCTTTTTAAGACATGGGGGAGATTTACAAGGGGTGGCCAATCATTTGGATTATATGCAAAAGCTAGGTGTAACAACTTTATGGATGACACCGGTTGTAGAAAATGATATGCCTGACAGAACTGAACATGGCTATGCTGTAACCAATAACTATAAAACAGAAACCAGATTTGGTGGCGACAAAGCTTATTTAGCATTAAGTGAAAATTTGCACAAAAGAGGGATGAAATTAATACAAGATATTGTCTACAATCATTTTGGCAGGTTTCATTTTTTAGTTCAAGACGCACCAGATAAAAACTGGTTGCATCAATGGCCAACTTATACACAAACACATTATAGAGAACAAGCAGTTTTTGATCCATACCATTCTGCAGCTGATGCTAAACGTATGATTGATGGATGGTTTACAACGGAGATGCCAGATATCAATCACGAAAATCCAATGGTCGAAAAATACTTGACACAAAATGCCATTTGGTCTGTAGAAACTTTTGGTGTGGACGCCTTTAGAGTGGATACCTATAAATATTGCAATGTGTATGTGATGAATCGTTTAAACAAAGCATTATTAGACGAGTATCCGAAAATATTTACATTCGGAGAATGTTGGGTGGATGGGGTAGCATCACAAGCTTATTACGTGGAGAACAATTACAATCTTCCTTTTAAAAGTAATTTAAAAGCGACATCAGATTTTAGTTTGCTTTTTGGAGGTATTCTGCCAGCTTTGAATGAAGCCAATGGATGGTCAAATGGTGTGATCAAATTATACAATACTTTGGCTGCTGATTATCTGTATAAAAATGCCAATAACAATGTCACATTTTTAGACAATCATGACATGACAAGGATCCATTCTTCTTTGGGAGAAAGTATTCCTAAAACTAAAATGGCCTATGCATGGTTGTATACTTTTAGAGGTATTCCACAATTATATTATGGGTCTGAGATCTTAATGAAAGGTATTTCTAATCCTGATGGCTGGGTAAGACTTGACTTTCCAGGCGGATGGGAGGGTGATAAAAAGAATGCATTCACAGAAACAGGATTAACCAATGAAGAGGCTGACTTTTTACATTATGTACAAGCCCTTGGAGCATATCGTACATCATCATCTGCACTTAAAACAGGAAAGATGATGCAATATATTCCTGATGATGGACTGTATGTTTATTTTAGATATGACAATAATCAAACCATCATGTGTGTGATGAATACGGATACTAAAACCAGAAATGTCAATATGTCAAAATATGCTGAAAGAACAAATACCTTTAAAGGTGGGAAAGATATTATTTCTGGAAATCAAATAGGACCAGCATTTCCGATTCCTGCAATGAGTATGCAAGTAATTGAATTAACCAAATAGTCATGTCAAATTACGAATCAATACATTTTGTAGATACAGCGCAAGCGGTTTGGAATTATTCACTCTTTACAGACGAAGACGTCCATGCTTTTCAACATGGAACCCATAGTACTTTATATCAATTATTTGGGAACAAACAAATTGAAGTAATGGGTGTGCATGGCACTTATTTTAGTGTATGGGCACCTAATGCGACTGCCGTATTTGTAACAGGCAATTTTAATGATTGGAACAATGTGGCACATCCTTTAAAAGTAAGATTAGAAGCCTCGGGCATCTGGGAAGGTTTTATCCCGAATATAGGACAAGGGGAAGTCTATAAATACCATATTCATGGCTATAAGGGCGTTCAATTAGATAAGGGGGATCCTTACGCGCATTATTGGGAATTAAGGCCACAAACAGCTTCTATTACTTGGCAAACAGCTTATCAATGGAAGGATCAACAATGGATGGAAGACAGAAAGATCAAAAATCAAATTGATCAACCTTATTCGGTATACGAAGTGCATTTAGCTAGTTGGATGCGACCAGATAAAAATAACCCCGACACTTACAATAGTTATACGCAGTTAATTGACTTATTGGTACCTTATGTCAAAGAGATGGGTTTCACGCATGTCGAATTCATGCCTGTGATGGAACATCCATTTGATGGAAGTTGGGGGTATCAGGGAGCAGGTTTTTTTGCGCCCACTTCTAGGTTTGGGAATCCACAAGCTTTTGCAGCTTTAGTGGATGCTTTTCATCAAGCAAGCATTGGTGTGATTTTGGATTGGGTGCCATCGCATTTTCCATATGATAGCCATGGTTTATTTATGTTTGATGGCGCCAATACCTATGAATATGCTGACATGCGTAAAGGATATCATCCCGACTGGAATTCTTATATTTTTAATTATAAAAGAGGCGAAGTAAAATCCTTCTTAATTAGTAGTGCTAAATTTTGGTGTGATCAATTTCATATTGATGGCCTTAGGGTAGATGCAGTAAGTTCTATGTTAAGATTGGACTATAGCAGAACAGAAGGCCAATGGGAACCGAACGAATTTGGCGGGAATGGAAACATAGAAGCGATTGAGTTTATCAAAGACTTAAACATTACTTTATATAGAGACTTCCCAGCTATTCAAACCATTGCAGAAGAAGCATCAGATTGGCCGGGCATAAGTCAGCCAGTATTTATGGATGGATTGGGTTTTGGTATGAAATGGATGATGGGATGGATGCATGACAGTTTGGATTATTTTAAATTGGATCCAATTATGCGTTCTGGAGCCCAGGATAAATTTAGTTTTTCCATGATGTATTATTATGATGAACATTTTATGTTGCCTTTAAGTCACGACGAAGTCGTGCATGGGAAAAGTCCGATGTTATATAAAATGCCAGGCGATACATGGCAAAAATTTGCAAACCTTAGATTATTGTACGCCTATATGTTTTTGCACCCAGGAGCAAAATTGATGTTTATGGGGAATGAGTTTGCAGCCACTAAGGAATGGGATTTTAAGTCAGAATTACAATGGGACTTATTACAATATCCAAATCATAGTGGTATGAAATATTGTGTGCAGGAATTAAATGCATTGTATAAAGCGCACCCGGCATTGTATGAACTGCAATATGAGGAGGGTGGATTTGAATGGGTGGAATTAAATCAACGTCAAGAGGGTATTATAGCTTTTAAACGAAAAGGGAAGGACCCAGACCAAGCTATTTTAGTGGTCTTTAATATGACGCCTGTTCCAAGACATCAATTTCCGATTCATGTGCATGGCAAAACCATTTGGAAGGAAATCTTTAACAGTGATGCTAAAGCCTTTTGGGGATCGGGTAATGTTAGCAATCAGGATGTTCAATGCAAACTAGTCGATGGCAATAATGAATTAATGGTAATACATCTTGAATTACCTCCCTTGGCAGCGGTAGTATTAAAATAAGTCACATTTTTTTGCAAGTTTTGCACATTGTGGAAAACCAAGCATAAGTTAACAATTAGTTTAAATTAGGGTTGGAACTTTACTTCATAATCAAACCCTATGTTATGAAAACAAGTAACAAAGCTTTAATGTATGATGCTGTATCTGAAATGATTCAATTACATGCATTTGATCATTTATTGGATGCGGAATTGGCTAATTTCAAAAATGTGTTAAATCAATGGGTCGCAGAAGAAAATGGGATTACTTTAAAAGAAAAACTATTTGTTTATCTAAATAAAGTAAACTTTTTCGTAGAAAATATTTCTCCTGCCGCCATTCAGTTATGGTTTTATGCATTGTCTTATAATAATTTCTCTTTATTAAATGTAGGAAGTGAATTACAAGACAACAATATTGAGTTGACGTATTAAATTAGATGGGTTTCTAGTAAAAAAAAGCCACTCAAATTTGAGTGGCTTTTTTTATAGGTATTTTTAAGGGGTTAGAATAATCCACCTTTTTTCAAAGTAGTTTTTCCTTCACCAATTTTGAAACCATTGTTATATACTTCTACCAAGTATTCACCTTCAACAAATTTAGCACTTTGTTTTACGTCATAGCTAATCGGTACTACAGCATTTTGTACATATTGAACAGCTATTTTGTTTGAATAGGCTTTAGTGCCATCTTCTCTAGTATTGATTTTACCGCCTTCAGTAAAGCTTACACCATTCGGTGCAGTGATACATACATATAAATCTTGAGCACCAGAAGGGGTGATTTTATTTTTGTCAATTTGGAAAGACAAGCGAATTGTATTAGCACGTCTTGCAGAATTTGTTACTTTTTCAGTACCATCTTCTTTCACTCTAATAGCTTGGATACTAAAAGCAGATGCATGTAAAGTAGAGCCGATATCTTGTAATCTTTCTTTTTCCTTTGTAGCTGAAGTTAAATTCGTGTTTAGGTTGGTATTTTCGGTAGTTAATACTTCGTTCTTTACGGTCAATACTTTATTTTCTTCTTGCGCTTTTGTTAAGTCAGTGAATAATCCAGCAACTTTTCCGTTTAGTTCAGCGATCATAGATTTAGCTTCTACTAATTCTTTGTCTGTTGCATTCTTTTTTTGTAAGATGGTGCTGATATTAGATTTTAATTGTTGGATATCTTTTGACTTAGACAATAAATCTCCTTGCAATGCTGTGTTTTGTTGTGTCAATGAGTCTGCTTTTGCAGAAACCGCAATAAAATCTCCTTGTAAAACATTTTTAGCACTATCTAATTTATTTACTTGAGTAGTGTAATTGCTGATGATTTCAGTCTTTGAAGTACTAAAATAGATCCATGATCCAATAAGGGCAACCGCTAAAGCACCAATTATAATTTTGCCTCCGATTCCTGAATTTTCGTTACTCATAATAAAATGTATTTAATTATTCTGCAAAGATATAAAAAAAACATCATTCCTGTATATCTTTGGGGATGCCTATCTCTAAAATTTTATCCAATTGGAAAAATAATGTCTTCGACGCCGTTTATTGGCTGGAGGGGGAAGAGTCATTTTATATAGATCAGGTAGTACAATATGCAGAACATAAATTATTGCCTGAGGCAGATCAAGCCTTTAATTTGACTGTTTTTTACGGTAAAGATGCCGATTGGGCTGAGGTGGTTAATGCTTGTAAACGTTATCCCGTCTTTGCAGAAAAGCAAGTGGTGATTATAAAAGAGGCACAACATATGAATTCAATCGAAAAATTGGTTTCCTATATTGAAAATCCCTTGTCCTCTACGATCCTAATTGTAGCCCATAAAGACAAAAATGTAGATGGGCGTTCCGCATTGGCTAAATTACTCAAAACAAAAGCGGTTGTTGTTAGTACTAAGAAGATGTACGACAACAAATTACCTGAATGGGTCAATCAGTGGGTGGCTGAAAATGGGTATCAAATTAGCCCTAAAGCGGTACAAATTATTGTAGATCATATTGGCAATGATTTAAGCAGGATCAAAAATGAATTAGAAAAATTAATGGTGAATTTAGGAGATCGTAAAAAAATCACCGAAGACGACATCGAAAAATATATTGGGATTAGCAAAGAATTTAATGCCTTTGAATTTCAGGACGCGATAGCACATAAAAAATTCTCTAAAGCAATTCAAATGATTCAATATTTTGAATCCAATCAAAAAGCTGCGCCCATTCAATTAATTCTTCCGACCCTATATGGCTTTTTTAGTAAACTATATGCAGTCTATGGTTTAGGAACCAATGATGAAAAAAGAATCATGGCAGAAGTTGGATTGAATTTCTTTTCTATCAAAACTACGATGGCTGCTACGAGGCATTATAATTATGCCAAAGTGGAACAAATACTCTTGTTGATACATGAATACAATCTTAGGGTATTAGGTATCAATGATGCAAGCAATACGGATGCAGATTTATTAAAGGAATTAGTGGTTAAGATCATGTCTTAAACTACTTTGTCTTCGTACTTAGCTAAGATTGCTGAAGCAGTTATTTTGTCCTGATGTAGTTGATTTTTCAAAGCGTCTAATCCATCGAATTTAACTTCTCCTCTAATAAATTCATAGACCAATACTGTGATATATTGTTCGTAAATATCTTGATCAAAATTAAATATATGGACCTCAATGACTTTCTTTTGTCCATCTACAGTGGGGCGAATTCCAATATTCATCATGCCGTCGACAATTGCATGATTGGTACAATCTCCCTTTACTTTTACAGCATAAACACCATTTGATGGGATCAATTTCTCTTCATCATTGATATGTAAATTAGCAGTAGGGTATCCAATGGTTCTGCCCAATTGATTTCCTCTAACAACAAATCCTTCAAAGAAGTAGGCATAGCCCAATAAATCATTGGCCTTTTTGATTTGTTGTTCTGAGATATAATTTCTGATTAAAGTGGAGCTAATTATTTCATTTTGGACCAGTTGTTCGTTGATTTCTTCTACTTTAAAATGCAATCTTGTCCCCATTGTTTTTAACAATTCAATATTGCCATTTCTGCCTTTTCCAAAATGATGATCATAGCCCACAATGACGGTATTGGGCTTAAAATATTGGTATAAAAAATCTTCTATATACTCCGATGCAGATAAATTAGAGAATTTGTAATCAAAATGAATAATCACTAGATGATCGATCCCCGCCGCCTCTAACAATTGAATCCTTTCTTTAATATTGCTCAATTGCTTGATTTCCCCAGGTACAGAAGAGATGACCTTTCTAGGATGCGGATGAAAAGTAATGATGATGGTTTCTCCTTCTACTTGCTGGGCCAGTAGCTTCATTCTTTGAATGATTTGTTGGTGTCCTTTATGTACACCATCAAAAGCGCCCATTGTCACAATGGCGTCTTTAAATTGCGGTAGGGAAGTTAAATCGTTGTGAACCTTCATCTTTATCTTGTAAATAGGGTACAAATGTAAAACAATTGTACCTTTGTTGTAAAATCAATTTATAGCCATGTCATTGTATGCTCAGCGCGGCGTATCCGCTCAAAAAGAAGAAGTTCATGCCGCCATTCAGAATTTAGATCAAGGCTTATATGCGAATGCTTTTTGTAAATTATATGCGGATTTTTTAGGAGGCAGTCAAGACCATATTAATATCATGCATGCAGATGGGGCAGGTACTAAAAGTATTTTAGCCTATTTGTATTGGAAAGAAACAGGCGATGTGTCTGTATGGAAAGGCATTGCACAAGATGCCATTGCAATGAATTTAGATGACTTATTGTGCGTAGGCATTTATGATCAAATTTTATTTTCATCTACGATTGATCGTAATAAATTATTAATTACTGGCGATGTGATTAGTCAAGTAATCAATGGCACGCAGGATTTTTTTAATACACTTAAAACATTTGGTGTAGAAATTGCATTCTTGGGTGGGGAAACTGCAGATGTGGGAGATGTGGTAAGAACCATTGCTGTCAATGGAACCATGACTGCTAGATGGCCAAAATCAAAATTAATCACCAATGACTTAATAGCACCAGGACAAGTGATTGTTGGCTTCTCAAGTTTTGGGAAAGCGAATTACGAGACGGAATACAATAGCGGATTAGGAAGCAATGGTTTAACGAGTGCAAGACATGATGTATTATCTCATCATTATGCCACTGCATTCCCAGAATCTTTTGAACCAACTTTAAAGGATGAAGTGGTTTATTTAGGAAAAAATAGGATGACTGATATGATTACAATCAGAGGATTTGGCGAGATTAGTGTGGGTAAATTATTATTGAGTCCAACACGTACTTATGCACCATTGGTGAAAGCTATTTTGACCGAACATTTTGATGCAGTCAAAGGCATGATCCATTGTAGTGGTGGTGGTCAAACAAAGTGCATGAAATATTTACCAGGCAATATGCGTATTGTAAAAAATAATTTATTTGATGCGCCACCCATATTCAAATTGATAGAAGCCAATTCTGGTGCGAATACAAAAGAGATGTACCAAGTGTTTAACATGGGCCATCGTCTAGAAATTTTTACAGATGCAGCATCTGCTGATACCTTAATTGCAATTTCAAAAGGATTAGGGATAGAAGCGCAAGTAGTGGGCTTTGTGGAAGCTTCAGAAAAAAAGGAGTTGGTTTTAGAAGGAAGTTTTGGAAAGGAAGTATTTAGCTATTAATTTTAATCTATTAACACAAACCATATGAGTGAAATTGTTGTACAAATTGAGCATGCAAATATTTACCAAAGTGGTAGCCTTATTTTGCAAGATGTCAACTTGAACGTGCAAAAAGGTGAATTCGTCTACCTTGTTGGAAAAACAGGTACAGGTAAAAGTAGCTTATTGAAAACCTTATATGGCGAATTGACTTTGACCGAAGGTGTTGGGAATGTAGTTGGATTTAATTTAAAAGAGATGGACTGGAAAAAATTACCCTTTTTAAGAAGAAATTTAGGAGTGGTTTTTCAAGATTTCCAATTGTTATCTGACCGAAACGTAAATGAGAACTTAAGCTTTGTACTTAAAGCGACTGGTTGGCAGGATGAGCAGTTGATTCAACAAAAAATTGACGATGTTTTGCAAAAAGTAGGTCTTCAAAATAAAGGCTTCAAAATGATTTATGAAATGAGCGGTGGTGAGCAACAAAGAGTGGATATTGCTCGCGCTATGCTCAATTCACCAAAATTGATTCTTGCGGACGAGCCAACAGGTAGTTTAGACCCTGAAACCAGTGACGAAATCATGCAGATATTATTCCAAATAGCCAAAGAAGATGGAACTGCCATTATCATGGCTACCCATGATTTTATGGTGGTAAACAAGTTCCCAGCACGCACCCTGAGTACAGTAGGAGGTCGACTTGTTGAAAAGGGGTAGATTTTGTCCACATTTCAATCTAAATACACCCTTTCCCCTTGACTTTTTGACTGATTTTTCTTATGTTCGCAGACAATTTAAAGCGTTACAAAAGTGAGATTAAAGTCATTAGAAATCAAGGGGTTCAAGAGTTTTGCTGATAAAACCATTATCAGTTTTGACGAGGGTATAACAGGAATTATTGGGCCAAACGGTTGTGGTAAAAGTAATATCATAGATAGTATCAGATGGGTGATTGGAGAATCTAAGATTTCTGCACTTAGATCTGAGAATTTAGATTCATTGGTTTTCAATGGTTCTAAGACTAGAAATGCAAGTAGCATGGCAGAAGTAAGTTTGACATTCGACAATACTAAAAATTTTTTACCAACAGAATTTAGCACCATTACGGTGACACGTCGTTACTACAAAAATGGGGAGAGTGAATACCGTTTGAATGATGTGTCTTGTCGTTTAAAAGATATCCATAATTTATTCATGGATACAGGTGTGAGTACAGACAGTTATGCCATAATTGAATTGGGTATGGTAGATGACATTATCAAGGATAAGGATAATAGTCGTCGTAAAATGTTAGAACAAGCAGCTGGAATCACCATTTACAAGACAAGAAAAAAAGAAGCGAAGAATAAATTAGATGCTACAGAACAAGACTTAGCGCGTATAGAGGATTTATTGTTTGAAATTAACAACCAGTTAAAGACTTTAGAAAATCAAGCTAAGAAAGCAGAGAAATATTTTGAGATTAAAAAAGATTATAAGAAAACCGCTATTGAATTAGCCATAGCATCATTAGAAGGTTTCAATTTAACCTATAAGGAATTAACAGAACAACAAGAAACTGAAACAGATAAGAAATTCCAATTAGAGGCAACCATTGCTTTAGAAGAAGCAGCACTTGAACAAGAGCGTTTGGGTTTCATAGAAAAAGAGAAGGGCTTACATAGTATGCAACAGGACTTTAATCAGATGTTGCAACATTTAAGAACTAAAGAGAATGATAAAAGCTTAGCTGCTCAACGTTTAGATTATTTAAATGATAAAGAAAAAGGGTTACAAGAATTTTTAGAGCGTGCAGAAGGACAATTAAAAACAATTGGAGATTCTATAGAGTATACCAAATTGCAAGTCATTGAGGAAGAAAAAATATACCATGATTTCAAAAACAGGGTAGACCAATCGCATCTTGAATTAACCAATAAGCGTGCACAATTTGATGACCAAAGAGGTGTATTGGATGGACTACGTCAACAGTTTGGACAAATTCAAAGGAATCAATTTGAGGCAGAGAAGAAAGTAGCCGTATCAGATACTTCAATACAAAATATTCAAAGAAGCCAGCATCAATTAGATGAGGAGCAATTGCATAGAGCTGAACAAGTAGCAGATCTTACAACACAATTAGCGACAAAAGAATCGGAATTGGCTGCAAGCAAATCACATTTAGCGGACTTACAAGCACAAAATGAAAAAGCAAAGTCAAGTATTTTTGAAACACAAGAACAGCTAGAATTACTTAGGTCAAAATTAGCTGAACAAGCAAGGATTTTAGATGCTAAGAAAAACGAGTACGATTTATTAAAAAGTTTAGTGGACTCCATGGATGGTTATCCTGAGAGTGTTAAGTTTTTACATAAGAACACTGGCTGGAACCATAATGCGCCAATCCTTTCTGATATATTATATGTTCAAGAGGCTTACCGTACAGCAGTTGAAAATGTATTAGAACCCTATTTAAATTATTACGTAGTGAATGATTTAAAGGAAGGGATGCAAGCTGTGCAATTATTGGATGAAAATAAAAAAGGCAAGGCCAACTTCTTTTTATTAGATCAACTAGCTGGCGCTAAAGCAGAAGCTGCACCATCTAATACCATTGCAGCTTTATCTGTCATAGAGATTGATCCAAAATATGCTGCACTAGCAAACCATTTATTAGGAAATGTATTTATCGCTGAAAATGAAGCTGCTTTAGAAGCTGCTAGTTCAGGTATGATTTTAGAGAAGACTGGAAAATATGTAAAGGGTAAGTATACATTAACAGGAGGTAGCGTTGGATTATTTGAAGGAAAGAAAATTGGCCGTGCTAAAAATTTAGAAAAATTATTAGAAGACATTCAATCACAAGAAACGGTGGTGAATGATTTAAAAGCGCAAATACAAGTAAAGCACGAGACAGTTTTACAGTATAATGAATTATTGAAAGAACAAGAAATTAGATCAACAGAACAAAATGTGAATCATTTAATCAATGATGTTTTTGCTAATAAGAATAGACTAGAAAATTTGCATTCAGCACAAGTTGCTGCAGTGGCTAAATTAGCAGAATTGGCAGAGAAAATTGCACAAGAACATGCTCTAATTGGTGATACAAGAACACAATTGACCGAATTAAATGCTTCATTGCAGGCCACTCAAGCACAATTAGGTGATATTGAATTGGCATATCAAGCTGCTGAGCAAGCATATCATTTGGCATCTGGTGAATTCAATGAGATGAACTTACAGTTGACCAAGCAGCAAAGTAAAATTGAAGCTTTAAAACAAGAAGTGATTTTTAAAGACAATCAATTGAATGACTTGCACACCCAAATTCAATCCAATACTGCTCAGTTGTCAGAAGCTTCTTCTGCTATTGTAGAAAGCAATACTGAACTTGCAACAATTGAAGCCGCATTGGTTGAACTCTTGAGAAATAAGGAAGCAGAAGAATTGAAATTGAACGAAGCAGACCAAGCTTATTATACTTTAAGAACTGCCTTACAAGAAAAAGAAAGTACTTTAAGACATCAAGTAAAGTCTAAGGAACTAATAGACCACTTAATTAATGAGATCAAGGATAAACTAAATAACTTAAAACTACAATTGGCAGGAACCAAGGAAAGATTAAGTGTAGAATTTAAAGTCGAATTAGAAGAAATTTTAGATTTAGGTAGACAAACTGAGGCAACCCTTGAAGAACTTCAGTCAGATGTAGAAAAAATGAAGAAGCGTTTAGAGAATATGGGTGAAGTGAATCCAACAGCGATTGAAGCATACACCGAAATGAAAAAACGTTATGATTTTATCTTAGAACAAAAAAATGATTTAGTAACCGCGAAGGAAAGTTTATTATTAACTATACAAGAAGTAGAAGCAACTGCCAATCAAGCTTTTTTAGAAACATATAATGCTGCTAGAGAAAACTTTCAAAAAGTATTCAAAGCATTGTTTACAGAAGAGGATTCTTGTGACTTAATTTTAGTTGATCCTACGAATCTTTCTGAAACTGCTGTGGAGATTGTGGCAAAGCCTAAAGGTAAGCGTCCATCTTCTATTACACAGTTGAGTGGAGGAGAACGTACATTAACAGCAACGGCGATGTTATTTGCAATTTACTTAATTAAGCCAGCACCATTCTGTATCTTGGATGAGGTTGATGCACCACTAGATGATGCCAACGTAGGTAAGTTCACGCAAATGATTCAGAAGTTCTCTGACAATTCTCAGTTCATCATTGTTACACACAATAAACAAACAATGAGTGCAGTGGATGTGATTTATGGTGTGACGATGCAAGAGCCGGGTGTAAGTAAATTAGTGCCTGTAGATTTCAGGAGCTTAACCGCTTAATACAAATTGCAGTAATGCAAATCATATAGCTTTAGCGTCCTCGTTAGCAATTTCGGGGGCGCTTTTATTTTAACAGTAACAATTGATTAAATCAGTACTCATATTATTCATTGCATGCTTTATTTGCTACCTGCCTTTTAGCAGGACACCAGACTACTTTGATAGTGACATCACACCAGCCTTGATTGAATCAAAAGGAGATAGTGTATTTGCTGTTTTTAAAGAATCCGGAAAGTCCTATCAAATCACCTTAGATCCATCCATCTACCAATCAAAAATTGGTTCAAGAATCGAAATTAGGTATGAATTAAGCGCACCTCAACATGCAAAATTGAATCAAGCATTTGGCTATTGGTTGGAGCCTAAAGAATTACTAGGTGCTGTTTGTATTTTAATTATTTTACTCATTGCCGCTTACGCAACCACGCATCGTCCAGATGCTACTTCTTTAAAAGAACAGATAGAGTTTAAGAAAGAAGACACAGGGAAGTATGTGTAAGGAGTTTATTTAGCGAGGATGCGTTTGATGTCTTTATCGATATCGCGGTTTTTGATGGTTTCGCGTTTGTCGTATTCTTTTTTACCACGGCCAATACCAATTTCCATTTTAGCATAATGCTTGTCATTGAAAAAGATGCGCAGTGGTACAATGGTGAATCCTTTTTCCTTGGTTTGTGCCTCTATTTTTTTTAGCTCTCTTGCTGTTAGCAACAATTTTCGATCATGTACTTCAATATGGTTATTCTTATTACCATGAGAGTAGGCATTGATGAATAGTGATCTTACCCATAGTTCACCTTTATCGAAAAAGCAAAAGGAATCATTAAAACTTACTTTACCTGCACGAATAGATTTGACTTCGGTACCCATCAATACAATGCCCGCCACATATTTATCTTCTATGTGGTAGTTGAAATAGGCCTGCCTATTGTTTAATTCTATTGATTTTGGTGCTTTCGCCATAAAAAATATCCCGATGTGCTACACCGGGATACAAAAGTACTATTTAAAATTGATTTCTTTTTGGCATTAACTTCTGAACATGAGCGCTACTTCTGACAATTTCTGCTTCAGTTCTTTTCTGTCTACAATAAAATCAAGGAATCCATGTTCTAATAAGAACTCAGAACGTTGGAAACCTGGAGGTAAATCTTTTTTGATGGTTTCTTTAATCACCCTAGGACCAGCAAAACCAATTAAGGCACCTGGTTCAGCAATATTTAGATCACCTAACATACCAAAGCTCGCAGAGATACCACCAAATGTGGGGTCTGTTAGTAAAGAAATGAAGGGTAATTTAGCGTCGCTTAATTGAGACAGTTTTCCACTTGTTTTGGCTAACTGCATTAAACTAAATGCACTTTCCATCATACGTGCCCCACCACTTTTACTAATGACTAAGAAGGGGAGTCTATGTTGAATACAATAGTCTACTGCACGACTAAATTTTTCTCCCATTACACTTCCTAATGATCCGCCAATGAATTCAAAATCCATACATGCAACTACGTAGCCTTCGCCATTCATTTTACCAACACCTACACGCATTGAATCTTTTAAATCTGTTTTAGAATGAATTTCGTCTAAACGTTTTTGGTAATTCTTAAGATCGGTAAAATTAAGTGCATCCTTACTTTTAATTTCGTCAAAAAGTACAGTGTATTCTTGGTTGTCAAATAAAATATCAAAATATTCATCACTACCTATTCGGTGGTGATAATTACATTTACCACAGATGAACAAATCTTCTTTTAATTCAGAACTTGTACATATATGGTTACAGGTTGGACACTTCGTCCATAAGCCTTCTGGTATTTCTTTCTTGTCGGCAGTTGAAGTATGAATCCCTTTACGGATTCTTTTAAACCATCTTGATTTATCCGCTGCATCTGAATGGTTTAATTCTTCACCAGTTAGGTTGACTTCAATGTCTTCTACTTTTTCACGCATAGGAACTGATTTAAACGTTTCTATTGATACAATTTAAGTCGTCAAAGGATTGCTCTAAACGTTTGATGAAAGACTCTTCGCCTTTTCTTAACCAAACTCTAGGGTCGTAATATTTTTTATTTGGCTTATCTGCTCCCTCTGGATTACCCAATTGAGTTTGAAGATAAGCTTCATTTTTTTTGTAATAACCAAGTACACCTTCCCAGAAAGCCCATTGTAAATCGGTGTCTAAGTTCATTTTAATTGCACCATATCCAATGGCTTCTCTAATTTGATTTTGAGGAGAACCAGATCCACCATGGAACACAAAATAAACTGGTTTAGGTGCTGTGCCTAATGTCTTTTCAATATGTAACTGACTATTGTGAAGAATCTCAGGTTTTAATTCCACATTGCCTGGACTGTATACCCCGTGTACGTTTCCAAAAGCAGCAGCAACGGTAAATAAGTTACCCACTTTTCCTAATTCAGTATAAGCGAAAGCAACATGTTCTGGTTGTGTGTATAATTTATCATTTTCAATGCCACTATTGTCTACACCATCTTCCTCGCCACCTGTTACACCCAATTCAATTTCAATCCCCATTCCTAATGGTGCCATTCGTTTAAAGAATTCAACAGAGGTTTGGATATTTTCTTCGATAGGTTCTTCTGATAAATCCAACATATGAGAACTGAACAAAGGTTGACCATGTAATTGGTGGTATTTTTCACTCTCGTCAATTAATGCACTAATCCATGGTAACCATTTTTTAGAAGCATGGTCTGTATGTAAAATAACAGGCACATCATAAAACTTAGCCACTTGGTGCACATGTAAAGCTCCTGCAATCGCACCTTGAATATTGGCTTGTAAATTGTCATTTGGCATACCCTTGCCAGCAATAAACTGTGCACCACCATTTGAAAACTGTATGATGATTGGAGACTTCACTTTAGCCGCTGTTTCTATTGCTGCATTGATCGTATCCGTTCCCGTTGTATTGACTGCGGGGATCGCAAAATTATTGTCTTTAGCGTCGTTGTATATAGCTTCTAATTCTTTACCATATAAAACGCCTGATCTGTACTTGTTCATTGTTTCATTATTGAATGACAAATATACAATTTAAGCAGCTAACATACGTTAGCCAAGGGACCAAAACCAACGATAACATACTTTCACATTAGTCAATGAAACCTTTTGATTTCATCCATTCGTCATTATATACTTTCCCAACATACCTGCTTCCGTGATCATGGAAAATACAGACAACCACATCGGTTGGTTTCAATTTATCTTTTAATTGTATTAACCCTTGTAAACAGCCACCTGCGCTATAACCACAAAATAAACCTTCTTCTTTTGCTATACGTCTAGTCATTAAAGCGCCTTCTTTATCTGCCACTTGTTCAAAATGATCAATGACTGACATGTCGTAATTAGCTGGTACAAAATCTTCTCCAAAACCTTCCGCAATATATGGGTGGACATAGGCCATATCGACTTCTCCTGTTTGAAAATAATGGGTTAACAAAGAACCTATTGGATCGATCGCCCAAATTTGAATATCAGGGTTCTTTTCTTTTAAATATTTTGCTGTGCCAGTGATGGTACCACCAGTGCCTGCAGTACATACTAAGTGGGTGATTTTACCTTCGGTCTGACGCCAAATTTCTGGCCCAGTACTTTCATAATGGGCTTGTCTGTTGGCCAAATTATCATATTGGTTAAAGAAATAGGAGTTGGGGATTTCTCCTGCCAATTTCCTAGCGACTGAATAGTAACTAGCAGGGTCTTCTGGTGCGACATTGGTAGGGCAGACTATGACTTCGGCGCCCACCGCTCTTAAAATATCCATCTTCTCCTTACTTTGCTTATCTGTGGTTGTAAAGATGCATTTATATCCTTTTACGACAGCTGCTAAGGCTAAGCCCATTCCAGTATTGCCGCTTGTGCATTCGATGATGGTGCCACCTGGTTTTAATTTACCTTCTGCTTCAGCCACTTCCACCATTTTTAAAGCCATCCTATCTTTAATAGAATTACCTGGATTAAAATAATCCACTTTAGCCAAGATCGTTCCTGGTATACCCTCACTTACTTTATTTAATCGAATGATTGGGGTATTGCCAATTGTTTCTAAAACGTTATTTAACCACATAAAAAAGGTTGCTTTTATTGAAGGTGAAATTAAGTTAAAAAAACCTAATACTATTGGATGTCAGCAAAATTGCTTGTGATGATTTCACAGAATTTGGTGTAGATCATTTTTTCTGCTAATGCAATCATATTTGAAAAAGCTTTTGCATTGCTGATACCATGACCAATGATGACTGGCTTGTTTACACCTAAGACAGGTGTTCCGCCATAATTTTCAAAATGAAAACGTCCAAAAAAGGTATCCTTTTCTAGTCCCTGATGCGCAGCAGCATCATACATCGCTTCTGCCGTTTTTAAAATAACATTTCCCGTAAATCCATCACAAACAATGACATCTGCTTTGTCGTTAAAGACATCTCGGCCTTCGACATTGCCAATGAAATGAATATGGGAATTTTCTTTTAAGAGTGGGTAAGTGGATTGTGCTAATAAATTGCCTTTGCCTTCCTCTTCTCCAACATTCAATAAACCCACAGTTGGGGTAGCTATGTTTAAAATATACTTTGCGTACAAATTGCCTAAAATAGCAAATTGGTTCAGTTGTTCAGGTTTACAATCTGCATTCAAACCCACATCAACTAGTACTCCTGTTTTACCACTTAATTTTGGTAAAAGCGAGGCGATAGTTGGTCTTAAAACGCCCTTAATTGGTTTGATGGTAAACATGGCACCTACCAACATGGCGCCCGTATTTCCAGCACTTAAAAAAGCGTCTATCTTACCTTCTGCTAAATAACTAAACCCAATTGCAATAGATGAATTAGGTTTTTCTTTTAAGGCTTTGGTGGGATGCTCGTGGTATCCAATCACTTCTGGTGCATCTACTAAATGCAAAAAAGGTGAGGCAATCCCATGGTGCTGAAAGAGTTCTTCCAACTGGGTTGCATCACCTATACAATATAAATTATGTTGAGCATTGTATAGATATTGTTGAATGCCTTTGACAGCTTCAAGTGGTGCAAAATCACCACCCATCATATCAATACCAATATTCATTATTGGTAAATTATGCTTTTAAAGGTGCTTTCTCAGCTACTAATTTTCCTTTATAGAATAATTTTCCTTCTTGAACGTGCGCACGATGACGAACGTGGATTTCTCCTGTTGTACCATCTTTGCTTAATGTTACTTCTTGAGCAACATAGTGTGTTCTTCTTTTAGCGCTACGTTGTTGGGAGTGTCTGCGTTTAGGATTAGGCATCTCTTATTTTTTAAATTTTTTAATCTATTTTATTTTCTATTTCTACTTCTTCTACTTTTATTCGTCTAATCTTCCGCTTCACCATCACTCGCATCCGCTTCACCATCACTCGCTGTTCGCGAGTTCTCATCAGACGCATTCGCGTCTTCTTCTTCTAATTCTAAATCCTTGAACTGATCCAATCCTTTCCAAAGCGTTTTTGATGTCGACTCGGAAGGAGGGATTTCATTGAAGAAATTGAGCTGATCAATCACTTTTTGGTTACAAGTTGATTTTCCTTTTTCATCCAATTTGCAGATATTTTGCAAAGGAACGCTAAGGCTAATGAATTCGTAGATCCAATTCGCAATGGACAAATGATTATCGTTACGATCTAAGTAAAAAATGTCAGGATCTTCCTCTTCACTATTCATCTTATCGGCGTCATCAACTAGTTTTACAATTAAGTTAAATTCGTCCCAAAGTTGAACAGTAAGTGGATTTCCGCATCGGTCACATAGGGTATCAATTGTCCCGTCAATATCAAAATGTAATTGCATAAAACCTGAGTGCTTATCCAAAAGGAGTTTCACTTTGGTTTGACAATTACTGAAATCTTGTGGTCCAAAATCTAAAAAGAACTGATCCTCAATACGGTACTCGAACGCATGTTCTCCAGCTGTTAAGCCAACAAATGGAATTTCGAATGTCCTGTTATGGCCCATAACCGTACTTTAAGGGTGGCAAAGTTAGTAAAAATAGGTCAAAAGACAAAGTTTATACTAATTTTACTAGATAATTATTCTTTGCAAATGTATCAATTTAGACGGGGTTTAAGCAAGCTCATTTTACCATCCATTTGGATATTGCTGTTTACAGTCTGTTTATTGGCGCCTTTTGTGCCTACATTGGTAGCCAGCTTCTATACACAAGGCATATTTAGATATGGGGCATCTGGCTTAAGATTCCTATTTGGAAGTATCCCTTTTGCAATGGGTGAGTTCATTTATATAATTATCATTATATTATTGATAATTAATGCTTTAAAACATATTAATTCACTAAAAAGTTTCAATTATATTTCACAAAAAGGATGGTTTATATTGACCAAATTGACTTGGCTAATTGTAAAATTATATGTGGTATTCCAGCTGATTTGGGGTTTGAATTACATGCAACCTGACCCGACTAAGGATTTTCATTTAAGGGTACAAACGCCTAAAAATGCTCAAATTGCCCTGTCCGAAATGAATGCGCTTACCTACGAATTGATAGAGGAGCTTAATAAAACAAAGGCAGAAATAAGATTGAATAGGCCGATTGAACCCAATTTTGAGCAAGTGATGGCCAGTGTGCAGTTAGCCTATCAAGATATTGCTATCAAGTATCCTAGGTTTAGCCTTCAACATCAAAGTGTCAAAAAAGCGATTTTCCCAACTTTGGGAGATTATATTGGATTTTTAGCTTTTTATCAACCTATCACTGGTGAAGCAATAGTACGCTCGGACCTTCCAATTTTAACCCTGCCCTATACCATGGCGCATGAAATGGCACATCAATTAGGCTATGCTTCAGAAACAGAAGCAAATTTTATTGCTTTTGTGGTTGCAACTGAAGCCAATGATCCTTATTTAAAGTATTCCATGTTATTGCAAATGTTCAGCTATGCACAGGATGCGCAATTATTATTGCTTGCTGGAAATAAAGGTTTTGATGATTGGAAAGTTCAAATTGAAAAAAACAGGTCATTATTGAGCCCAGCTGTTTTGAAAGATAGAGCTCAGATCAGCGCATTTTTTGCTGCCAGGGCAGCTAAGCAAATACAAGCATCCTCCCAGTTATATGATCAATTCTTAAAATGGAATCAACAAGCAGCAGGGCTGGCTAGTTATGCAGATGTATTGAAATGGGTTAGGGCTTACCGACTTAAAACTGATTCTTCCACATCATACTTTCGATAGGCTTCTCTGGTTGGCCGCTGTATTTAGCGTTTTTCTTTTGATTGTATTTAACTTCAATTTCACCATCCACAGGGAAGTAAATCAATTGTCCAATAGGCATGCCTTTGTAGATTCGCACTGGTTGTTTAACAGAAATTTCTAGGGTCCAATAGCCACAGAAACCTACATCGCCTTTACCTGCTGTAGCATGAATATCAATACCCAGTCTACCGGTAGAGGACTTGCCTTCTAAAAATGGAACATGCGCATGTGTTTCTGTATATTCTAAAGTAACGCCTAAATAAAAGCCTGTTGGTTCTAAGACAAATCCTTCCTCAGGAATTTCAAAATAGGTAATGGTATTGTGCGCTTTGGCGTCAAGGATCTCGTTGTCATAAGTTGCCAACCATTTTCCAAGGTGCACGTCATAACTATTGCTTCCAAGATCTTTGCGATCGTAGGGTTCAATTTTAATGGTTCCTTTTTGAATTTCTTCGAGTATGCGAGCATCTGATAATATCATCTTAATCGATTTATGTTTAATTTCGGTCTTTAAAACAGACCGCAATCTAATTCAAAATGCCTTTCTTTTATCAACAAAATATTAACGAGACAGCTCATTTAGCCATTTGGTCCATTCAAGAACCAGCGTCTTTTTTCGAGACAGATGTGCAGCTAGCGATTCCAATTGCGAATGAGGAAAGGAGGACAAAACACTTGGCGGTTCGGTTATTATTTAAATTAATGATGCCAGAAGCGGATTTAAGCCAATTGGTGATGGCGGATAATGGGAAGCCGTATTTATTAGGGTTGCCTTTTCATTTTTCATTTTCTCATTGTAAAGGATATGCTGCCTGTGCGGTGGATGATCAACCTGTAGGGATTGATATTGAAATGATACACCCCCGTATTTCAAAAGTGGCACATAAGTTTTTAAATGATAGCGAAAAAGCAATGATTGCAGGGTTGGACGAAAAAGATCAATTGAATCAGTTGGCATTTTTATGGGCAGCCAAAGAAGCCATGTATAAAAAGTATGAACAATTGGGAATTGATTTTGCAAGAGATTTTAATATCCATGAATTAACTAAGGGATATAGGGGAATGGTGCCTGCTCAAATTTTACACAAGGGGAGCAATATCAGTGTCCATTTAGACTATCATTTTGGAACAGATTATGTCTGCGTTACTTGTTATCACTAATCCTGCTTAAGATTGTTATTCTTCTTCTAATCCAAGTGCGGTATCATCCTCTAATAAATCTAAGTGAATGGCGTCCGCACCAGCGATTCCTTCAATGGATCCTTTAATGTGCATGGCATTGAGCAATACTTTTTCAAGTTGCTTTTCTCTTGCTTTCCAAAGTTTTTCCATGGCGTCTCTTTCTTTCTGAATACTAGAACGCATTTGTCTAAAGCCTTCGCCCACGGCTTTCCATTGTTCGCTAAATTCATTACTAGTTAAGTAGTCATATAAAAAACTCATTTTATCTCCTTTATTGACTTGACTTTTTTTAGTATCATGGATTTTAAGAATCGCATTTCTCAATAATAAAGCAACACTTTTAACTTCTTGGAATGAACAGATATACACACCGTCTTTTTCACCAAAACGATCTAATTCTTTGGGGAAGGTTTGCGTTACAATCACGGCAACATCTGCACCTTGACTGCGCATATCCGCTTTTAATTTATCAATCCACTCTTGATTAAAGTCTTTGGTTCTTTTACTTTCATAAATAATTTTACCTGCTTCTTGACCAAGACTATTGTGAACCAGTTGAATGCAATCTGCGCCACGAACACCTTTACCAACTTCGGAAATCTGGTCAAATGGGAAACTTGTCTTAAGTAATTCTTCTAACAATAATTCTTGTACTTCCCCTTGCATTTGCATACTGCCTTGTTCTGCTTTACGTCGCATTTCATCGGCTAGTTTGCGTTGGTCTTCTAATTGCTTTTCTAATTCTTTAACTTTTAATATATGTTCTTGGTCTTTTATAGAAATTCTTTCTGCTTCTTCTTTTTGAATTTGTGCTTTTAAACTTTCTCGTTCTGTATTTAATTTTCTTTGTAATTCTAATTCAAGTTCCGCTTCTTTTGCCTGAATGGCCTGTACTTGTTTTAAGAATTCTAATTCTTTTTGTCTGAACTCATTCACCTGCTTACTCATATTGGCTTCGTTGTCCTGCATCATCTTTAGCTTATGCTCATATTCACCAGCAATATTCTTTTTTAATTGTTCAGTTAATTCGTTTTGGATTTTTGTCTTTTGCTCTGCTAATAATTGATTGGTTTCTTCTTCTTTCTTTTTTTGCCATTCGGTCATCTTGCCACGCAGTTCATTTTCAATCTCGTCGCGGATAGCATCGGTTGGTTCAAAGCTGTGTTGACATTTGGGGCAGGTTACGTTATAATTAGACATGGCAAGTTTTTTGGGCTATAAAATTCAGTGCTACAAAGATGCAAAAAAATATAACAGCCTCCCGAAATTTATGTAGGTTTGCTATCCTGCGGAGGTGGCGAAATTGGTAGACGCACTACCTTGAGGTGGTAGCGCCCATACCCGGGCGTGGGAGTTCGAATCTCCTCTTCCGCACAAAAAAGCCCTCCAGATATTTGGGGGGCTTTTTAATAGGGTAGTGAGCTAATCTTTATTACAAAGACTTCAAGATCTCATCAGCCGATCTTACATAGTCCATATTTTTTCCTTCTATCGCCATTTGCTTACAAGTTTCAGCACTAGTTTTTGCACCTTTCTTATCATTCAAAGCAACTTGAATTCTAGCTTTTAATAAATGTAACCAATATGCTTTTGCATTTGCCGCAATCGCTTTATCTGCAAATACCAAAGCCTTATTGTAATCATTGTCTAATTCAAGATAAAAAGTTGCTGCAGATTGGTATAAGCTAGGATTTACAGTAGCGGCAGATGCTGCAGCCTCAATTTGTGCACGAACTGTTGGTCGAATATCAGTGCTAATAGGAATATTCACTTTAGTATTACCCCATTGTAAAAAAATAGTTGCAGTTTGAGCAGTGATATTATCAATTCCAATTGTAAATGTTTCAGTGCTACTTCCAGTTGTTTCTGGTTTAATTTTAAAACGAACCACATCTTCCGCTTCTTTATAATCAAAACTTCCCCAACCTTTAGAATTGGTATTGATAATAATGGTCCACTCAGTGGTACCTGGAATAGTGAATAAGCCATAAGATCCGGCTGGAAGGGTTTTGCCTCCAATGGTTACAGGATCAGAGAAGGTTAATTTTGTTGCACCATTTGCACCCGTTCTCCAAACATCGCCAATAGGAGCTAATAAACTTTTTACGCCAAATACTGGACGACCTTTTAAGCTAGGTCTAGAATAAACAATTTCAATTTTTCCTAATCCAAAATCTTGGGTTAAAGTTTGAGTTGGGCTAGGAGCAGGCATCTTCACTTGAGCCATTGCTGTTAAGCTTAAAAAGCTTCCAATAACAAAAAGTATCTTTTTCATATTTCTTTATTTTTGAATAACAAACCTACTTTATTTTAGCCGTTTTTAAGGTTATTTTTTTTGAAAGGCAGGGTGAAAACGATCTAATGTGTCTCTAAGGAAATCTCTATTGATATGGGTATAAATCTCGGTGGTGGTGATGCTTTCATGACCAAGCATTTCTTGAACTGCCCTTAGGTCAGCACCTCCCTCTACTAAATGTGTGGCGAAGCTATGACGTAGGCTATGTGGAGAGATGGATTTCTTGATACCCGTTTTAAGGATAAGGTCTTTTATGATGTAAAAAATCATCACCCTGCTAAGTCCTTTACCTCGGTTATTTAAAAAGAGGATGTCCTCACAGTTTTTGGCTGGGGTTTGATGCAATCTAATCGTGTCTCTATATAACTTAATATACTTAATGGCATCTGATCCAATGGGTACCAATCTTTCTTTATCACCCTTACCAATCACCCTAATAAATCCAACATCTAAATACAAGCAAGATATTTTTAACTGTATTGCTTCTGTGACCCTTAATCCAGAACTATACATCACTTCTAAGATTGCTTTATTTCTTCCACCTTCAGGCTTGCTAAGGTCAATCTCACCAATCATTTGTTCTATCTCTTCAAAGCTCAAAACATCAGGTAGTTTTCGACTTGTTTTAGGACTTGGTAGTAAAGTAGTAGGGTTAATTGAGCAAATCTGTTCAATAAGGCAATATTTAAAAAACGATTTAACACCTGATATAATCCTAGCCTGAGATGTAGCTGCCATGCCCATTTCACCAATACTTTGAATAAAACTTTGCAAATGGGTTAAATGGATATCAGCAGGTGTATGGATTTCATTGTAAATTTCTAAGAAACTGGCTAATTTATCAATATCTCTTAAATAAGCATCCACCGAATGGGCACTTAATGATTTCTCTAGTTGCAAGAAAGCTTTAAATCCTTTTTTATAGATATCCCATTGCATTGGCTCAAAACAAGTTTAGGAAAAGATTTGATTGTTAATTGATAAAGGGTTTATTTCGTAGCTGATTCATATCCCTATGCAAGTAAATTTAAGGTCATTTAAGCAGAAAGTTAGACATAACGCAAAACAATTCAGATCCTTCTTGACAAAGATAGAAAAGAAAAATCCTAAAAACCTCGACCAAATTGCAGCAAATTTAAGTACAGAAGTATGGGCCGAAGTAGATTGTTTGTCTTGTGCTAATTGTTGTAAATCCATGAGTCCTACTTTCACGCCAAAAGACATTAAAAGAATTGCTGCACATTTTGAGATGAAACCATCCGTGTTTAAATCAACTTGGTTAGAATATGATAAAAAAGATAAGGATTGGTTGAATGTAGCCAGACCTTGTCAGTTCTTAAATCTAAGTTCTAATATGTGTTCTATTTATGAGGTAAGACCCGCAGATTGCGCAGGGTTCCCGCATTTAACTAAAAAGAAATTCGTAGAATATATCCATGTACACAAACAGAATGTGGAATATTGCCCAGCGACTTATAAGTTGGTAGAAAAAATGCTAGAAATAAATATCCTCGATAAAAAATAGATCCCATTTATTTTCCGTGTATAATTGTATTGCTATCACATCGAATTGAAGCATTTGCCAAACAGGGTATTGGTATTGAAAGATGGCTGCCGCATTTTTTAAGTGTTGCATTTTTTGAGCATCTATATGTTGTTCAGGAAAACCATACAAATTTGTCCTTCTTGTCTTCACTTCTATGATATGTAAGCAGTTGCCTTTGCTTGCAATGATGTCAATTTCTAAATGCTTATGGCGCCAATTTCTAAAAAGGATAGAAAAACCCATATTGATAAGGTATGCTGTGGCTTTATTTTCGCCTAAAAACCCAGTATCTTTGTTATGTTGACTCATTGTAAATGGATTTAAGTGGATTTAGATTAAAAAGGAAAATAGTTAAATGAAGTAAATGAACACAGCGTATAAATTACATGGGATACATAGGCATTATGAGTGGGGGGGTAAATCATTTATTCCTCAATTGATGCATGTAGACAACACCACTGGCAAACCCTTCGCAGAATATTGGATGGGCGCCCATCCATCCGCTCCTGCTTTGGTAGAAACCCCTGAAGGAATGTTGGCTTTAGATCAAATGATCGCAGAAAATAAAATTCAATTTTTAGGTGCAAAGACTACAGACCGATTTGGTAGCCTACCATATTTATTTAAAATTCTTGATGTTGAAAAAATGCTGAGCATTCAAGTACATCCTTCAAAAGAAAATGCTGAGAAAGGCTTTAATAAAGAGCAAATTGCGGGTCTACCTATAGATGCGCCCCATAGAAATTATAAAGACCAGAATCATAAACCAGAAGTGATGGTGGCATTGAGTGATTTTTGGTTATTACATGGTTTCATTCCAGCCATTGCACTAAAAGAAAGGTTAACAATTCTTCCTCCTTTACAATCTTTATTACCCATATTTGAACAGGAAGATTATGCAGGTTTATACAGTTATTTTATGCGCCTTGATCAAACAGCTGCAGATGCTATTTTAAAACCATTATTGGCATTAGCAGTGGAGCAAGTTGCTGCAGGTAAAGTAAATAAAGTACATCCACATTGGTGGGCTAATAAATACTATGGAGGTATTGTACCAGCATCCAATATTGACAAAGGCATTCTTTCTATCTATATTTTAAATATTGTCAATGTGCCTAAATACCAGGGAGTGTTTCAGGGGGCAGGGCTCTTACACGCTTATTTAGAAGGACAGAATATTGAATTGATGGCCAATAGTGACAATGTTTTAAGAGGTGGGTTAACGCCTAAGCATATTGATATTGAGGAGCTACTAGCGCATATAAAATTTGAACCAACTTATCCTAGCATTTTGAACGGAGATTTCATCAGTTCCAATGAGGTTCAATTTCCATGTCCAGTACCCGATTTTGGTTTAACAAAAATCACCTTATCACCGGGGGAAACTTACACAAATAAGACCAATTCCTTTGAAATGTTTTTATTGATGCAAGGGGATGTCCAATTGGATGGGATTGACTTAAAGCCTGGAGAATTGGCTGCAGTCAAGGCTGAAGCAGCCTTTCATATCCAACAAACAGGGTCCGAAACGGCTGTTTTATTCAAATCATTTGTACCATAATGGAATTATACACATTTGAGGAAAATCAATCCTGCAGAAAACTAACCATTTATGTATATTTGTTTTCATAAATAATATTTTAAATAGCAACTGATGAAACTGAACAAAGAAATAGTGATTGCCTTAATAATAATGATTGTAACAAGTGCTTTATATAGAGTGTTGCCAGGTAGACCTTTTGGTTTTGCCCCACAAATTGCAATTGCTTTATTCAGTGGTTCTTTGTTTGTAAAAAACAAACATTTCGCATTTTTGTTACCGCTTGTTTCAATGTTCTTATCTGATTTATTATATCAAGTTTTATACGTGAACAATTTAACAACCATTCAAGGATTTTATGATGGACAATGGCAGAACTATTTATTAATTGCTGCTACTGCAATATTTGGATTTGGTTTACAAACTAACAAAGTAAGTAAATTTGTAGGTAATTTTATTGCTGCTCCAACTGTTTATTTCCTAGTTTCAAACTTTATGGTATGGGCTAGTTTTGGTGGTTACCAACGTCCTTTGACTGCTTCAGGGTTAATACAAACGATGGTAGATGGTTTACCATTTTACGGATATAGTGTAGCTGGCACATTTGTTTTTGGCGCAGTGATGTTTGGCGGATTAAAACTCATTCAACCTAAGTTAAAAGCGATAAAAGTAAAAAGCTAAATTGATATAAAGATTTTTAAAAAAAAGCCCCTCGTTTATTTCAATGAGGGGCTTTTTTATGCTAATTAGGATTATTTTTTAGGATCAATCGCTTCATAAAACGTATCTACTTCCCAAGGACCTGTATCTGCTGACATCGTGGCTAGTTCGTCACATCGATTGTTATAGGGGTTGTCGGCATGGCCTTTTACCCAGTGAAATTTTATTTTATATATTTTAGAGAGCTCGTAGAATGCAAGCCAAAGGTCTTTGTTTTTCTTGCCTCCTTTAAAGTCTGTTTTAATCCAGTTGTCCAACCATTTTTTCTCTACAGATTCAACTACATATTTACTATCGGTATATATAAGAATGGGTAATTGCTTTGTCTTTAAAATTGAAATTGCCTTAATCACTGCCAATAGTTCCATTCGATTATTGGTGGTATAACGATATGCTTCTGCAATCTCTTTAACTTTCTCACCCCAGATCAAAATAGCCCCAAAACCACCTGGTCCTGGATTACCTCTTGCCGCGCCGTCTGTGTAGATAATTATTTTGTCCATTGATCCATTTCTTGGTCACAAGCAAGATACAATAATTTGGTTACTAAAGGCTATTTCATTGAATTTGTAATTACCTTTAATGCCATTCGAAAATGATTGTCTATGATTGAGAAATTGAATTTTCATTTAAAGTATAAGACCAGTTTTGGTCAATCTATTTTTATTACAGGTAACCATCCTTTATTAGGCAATGGTAACATTGAGCAAGCTATTCCAATGGTTTATTTAAATGAGGATTATTGGGTATTGCATTTAACAACAAAAGGTTTATTAAAAGAGGGTGCCATTCAATATAGTTACTTTATTCAAAATGAAGATGGCACCAGAAGTTTTGATTGGGGTTCAGATAAATCCATCATAGCAAATCAATTAGCAACTAAGGAATTGGTTTTGATTGATACATGGAATTTTACTGGATATATTGATAACGCATTTTATACAGCACCTTTTGCAAATGTATTATTACAAAGTTCGGATACTGCAGTCACTCCAGTCCATCCTAATAAAAATACAACCCATCTATTTAGAGTTAAAGCACCTTTGCTTGAGCCACATCAAACAATTTGCATCCTTGGTGAGTCTAAAGAAATTGGTGGATGGGATGCAGCCAAGTCATTGCCTTTACAAAGAATAAAGGATCAACCTTATTTTGAAATTGATTTGGATTTAACGCATTGTGATTTTCCTTTGGTGTACAAGTATGGTATGTATGATACCTTGCAAAAGCAATTTATTTCATTTGAGTCTGGCAACAACAGAGTATTGCATGAACCAGTTGGTACAAATAAATTAGTACTGGTACAAGATGGATTTGCAAATGTAGTTCAGACACAATGGAAAGGAGCAGGGGTCGCTATTCCTGTTTTTTCATTAAGATCCAATCAAAGTATGGGTGTTGGTGAATTTAGTGATATTAAACTATTAGCAGATTGGGCAAAAAAGATTGGTTTAAAACTAATTCAGTTATTACCAATCAATGATACTACGGCAACGCATACATGGTTGGATTCATATCCCTATGCTGCCATTTCTGCTTTTGCATTGCATCCAATGTATATCAGATTATCAGAAATCATAGATCCTGGACAAGAGGCATTCATTCAAGATGCAGTTGCTCAACAAGCAGCATTGAATAAATTGACAGTAGTAGATTACGAAGCAGTGCTTGAAACAAAGTGGAAGACATTAAAAGCGGTGTATGCTATCAATGGTAAAAGAGATTTAGCAACACCTGCATTTAAACAATTTTTTAAAGACAATCAAGCATGGTTGGTGCCTTATAGTGCATTCTCTTATTTAAGGGATTTGCATGGTTCTGTAGATTTTAATACATGGACTAGTCATGCCAAATTCAATGCAGCAGTAATTGATCAGTTGGTTGATGTAAAATCAAATACTTATTCAGCTATTGCTTTCTTTTATTATGTGCAATTCCATTTACACTTGCAATTAAAAGCAGCGACAGATTATGCACATACACAGGGTGTGGTCTTAAAAGGAGATATTCCAATTGGGGTGTATCGTTTTGGTGCAGATGCTTGGCAGCATCCTCATTTATTTCACATGGATATGCAGGCAGGTGCGCCGCCAGATGATTTTGCTGTGTCAGGACAAAACTGGGGATTCCCAACATACAATTGGGAACAGATGGCTGCAGATGGTTTTGCTTGGTGGAAGTCAAGGTTTGATCAAATGAAATACTATTTTGATGCATTTAGGATTGATCATATTTTAGGATTTTTTAGAATTTGGAGTATACCAATGCATGCAGTAGAAGGTATCTTGGGGCATTTTGTTCCAGCAATTCCTATAGGCATTAATGAATTCAATGCTAAAGGCATTTCCTTTGATCACTATCGATTCACGATGCCCTATATAAATGAAACCATTTTGTTTCAAGTATTTGGATATGACAATGATTATATCAAATCCAATTTTCTAGAATCAATTGGAGATGAACATTATGCATTGATGCCTGCATTTAAAACACAACGCTTAGTAGAAGCCTATTTCGTGCAACAGGAACAAAACCCATTCAATGACAAAATAAAACAAGGCTTATATAATTTGATTGCAAATGTCATTTTGATTGAAGGGGAGCAACCACAACAATATCATTTTAGATTTAATATTGGAAATACAAGTTCATTTAAACATTTGAATGAAAGCACTCAATACTTATTGAATGATTTATACGTAGACTATTTCTTTAAGCGTCAGGATGCTGCATGGGCAAAAGAAGCAATGAAAAAACTACCGATGTTAAAGCGCTCCACCAATATGTTAATCTGTGGGGAAGATTTAGGATTGGTACCATCCTGTGTACCAGAAGTGATGCATCAATTGGGGATGTTAAGTTTAGAGGTACAAAGAATGCCAAAGGCAAGTCATAAAACCTTCTTCCATCCGAATGATGCACCTTATTTAAGTGTGGTCACACCTTCGTCACATGATACAAGTACGATAAGAGGATGGTGGGAGGAAGATAGCGCAAAGACCCAACAGTTTTATAATTACGAAATGGGGCAGTTGGGGAAAGCACCAGTCTATTGTGATGGATGGATCAATAAAACAATTTTATCACAACATTTATATTCACCTGCCATGTGGGCTATTTTCCAATTACAAGACTTTATGGGTATTGATGAATCCATACGCAGATCGGATCCAAACGAAGAACGCATTAATATACCTGCCAATCCAAAACATTATTGGAGGTATAGAATGCATCTTAGTTTGGAGCAGTTATTAAAGGAAGAACAATTTAATCAAGCATGGTTTCAGTTGATTCAATCAAGTGGTAGAGCATAATTAAAATTAGAACAAGTGCAATTAGATTTTTGGGAACAGAGTTTACCTTTCGAATATCCATTTACCATTTCAAATGGTAGAACAAAGACGCATCAACATTGTTTGATGGTGCGTTTATCATTGGGTAATTGGTCAGGCTTTGGAGAAGCCCCTGCGATTGTATATTATAATGTAACAGTGGCATCCATGATGGAACAGTTGGAGAAGCAAAGAAAATTAATTGAAAAATTTGCATTGATTGACCCTGAAAGATTTTGGCATTTCTTGCACCATCTTTTTCCGAATGATCCATTTTTAGTGTGTGCTTTAGATATGGCTGGATGGGATTTATGGGGTCAAATGAAAAAACAACCCTTGCATCAATTGTGGAATACCAAATGGGAAACCACAGGTGCTGCACAACCACCTATTTGTGATTACACATTAGGAATCGATCCTATAGATAAGATGGTTCAAAAAATGGAAGCGCATCCTTGGCCTATTTATAAAGTGAAAGTAGGGACGGAATATGATATAGAAATGATCACAGCATTAAGAAAACATACCGACAAGCCAATCCGTGTAGATGCCAATGCAGGTTGGACTACCGAAGAAGCACTTTTAAAAATTCCTGCACTTGCAAAGTTAGGAGTTGAACTAGTAGAGCAACCATTGGCAAAAGACAATTGGGAAGGGATGTCGCAATTGAAACAACAAGGGATTATGCCCTTATTTGCAGATGAATCCTGTGTGCATGAAAAAGATGTTGCTACCTGTGCGAATTATTTTGATGGCATCAATATTAAACTCACAAAATGCAGTGGTTTAACACCAGCGCTACGCATGATTAAAGAAGCACGTACATTGGGATTAAAAGTGATGATGGGTAGTATGAATGAATCTGTCATTGGTTCTGCAGCGATAGCACAATTTTTACCTCAATTGGATTATGTGGATATGGATGGCCCACTTTTAATGACCCAATTAAACGGGGTTGGCTTAAACTATAGTTTTAATAACCAAAATGGATTGATTGAACCATTATTATATCCAGGATTAGGTGTTGCCTTTAGAATGCCTTTTGATAAATAAATAAAATGACACCAGAGCGCACCGAAAAATTATTAAAAGTATTACACCAACGTCAAGCAAATTTGACCTTGATTATGGAGAATGTACAAGATCCTCATAATATCTCGGCAGTATTAAGAACCTGTGACGCGGTGGGTATACAAGAAGTATACGTGTTAAGCACAGAATTGCCTAAGTATAAACATTTTGGTTATAAAAGCAGTAGTAGTGCCATTAAGTGGTTAACGATCCATGAATACAACGACGTTCAAAAATGTATAGCGGATGTTCGTAAAAAATTCAAAACTATTTTGACCACCCATTTAACTAGCGACGCTATCGACCTACATGCGATTGATTTTACACAGTCCATAGCACTTGTTTTTGGCAATGAACATCATGGTGTCTCAGAGGAATTACGAGGATTGGCAGATGGTAATTTTATCATCCCGCAAATGGGGATCATTCAGAGTTTAAATATTTCAGTGGCCTGTGCAGTGACTATTTATGAAGCGATGCGTCAAAAAAGAAACGCAGGTCATTATGATGCGTGTAGTTTACCTGCCGAACAGCTTGCTCAATTAAAAACAGAGTGGGGGTTTGAAGAAGCGGAATAATTTCTTCATTAATATCATAATATTCCCTAGATCTACATTTGTTCTGGAACCTCAATGCCTAAGGTTTGCATGGCTTGTTTTAATGTAGCTGCAGTCAATATCCCTAATTGTATTCTTAAGTTTTTCTTCTCTTCTGATTCCGCATTGGCAATGGATAATTCTGCGTAGAAGCTATTGAACAATTTAGCCAAATTAAATGCATAGATGGCCAATTTAGAAGGGTCTAAAGCTTCTGCAGCTTCATTGACTTCTGCCGAAAAATTAGCTAATTGCATTGCAAGTGCTTTTTCCAATGGTAACAATGAACTGCCTACTTGATTTACATTTGTCCCCGTTTTTCTTAAGATACTTTTTATTCTTGCATGGGTATATTGAATGAATGGGCCAGTGAAACCATGGAAGTCAATACTCTCTTCTGGATTAAAGATCATTTTCTTTTTAGGATCAACTCTTAATAAAAAGAATTTTAAAGCACCTAATCCAATTGTATCGTATAATTTTTCTAATTGTGTAGCATTAAAATCATCCACTTTACCAAGTGACTCTGTTTTTTCTTTTGCAATTTGAATCATGCCGTCTACTAAATCATCTGCATCCACCACAGTTCCTTCTCTGCTCTTCATTTTACCGGTAGGCAATTCCACCATCCCATAACTTAAATGATAAATACCGTCCGATGCGGGCAATTGTAATTTTTGACAAATCAACTTCAACACTTTGAAATGGTAGTTTTGTTCGTCACCCACAACATAGATACTTGCGTCTGTGTTGAATTCTTTTTGTTTGAGTTCTGCAAGTCCAATGTCTTGTGTCATGTATACAGAAGTGCCATCTTTTCTACGAACTATTTTTTCGTCCAATCCATCACCCGTTAAATCAATCCAAACTGAACTATCCTCTTTTTGATAGAATACTTTTTTAGACAATCCTTGATCCACTAAATCCTTTCCCAATAAATAAGTATTGCTCTCGTAATATGTTTTTAAAAAGTCGGAACCAATTTTTTGATAAGTCACATCAAATCCAGCATAAACCCATTCATTCATGCGCTTCCATAGATCCATCGTTTCCGCATCGCCTTCTTCCCATTTCAATAACATTGCTTGCGCCGCTTTTTGAATAGGGGCAGATTGTTCAGCTTCCTCTTTGGACATGCCGCCAGCAATCAAATGTTCTACTTCTGCCTTATAAGCGTCGTTGTATTTGACATAATATTCACCCACAAAATGATCGCCCTTCATATTGGTACTTGCTGGGGTTGCACCACTTGCAAATAATTGCCATGCAATCATACTCTTACAAATATGAATCCCTCTATCATTTACAATACATGTTTTAACGACATTGTTGCCTTGTAGTTTCAATATTTCTGTAATACTCCATCCTAAAAAATTATTTCTAAGATGTCCTAGGTGCAAAGGCTTATTGGTATTAGGGGAGGAGTACTCCACCATGATTTTTTTTGGATGCGTTGTAAGTGTGACTAATTGATTGGTGTCTGCAGCTTCTAGATAGTCCAACCAGAATTGATCGCTGATGGTAAAGTTTAAAAATCCTTTTACAATATTAAATGCAGTGATTGTTCCAGGCATACTAGCCATCACAGCTTCTCCTAATGCATTCCCTAATTCATCGGGGCTTTTGCCTAATTGTTTTACAAATGCAAAAAGCACAATCGTATAATCCCCCTCAATTTCTGGCTTCGTTGCATTCACCAAAACCTGTTCAGTTTTAATTTGAACTTGATAGATGGATTGAATGGCATCTGCAGTGGCCTGCTTTAAATGTTGGATCAATTGCATAAAATAGGATTACCGACTGCAAAAGTAATTAATTAAGGTTACCTTTACGCATACATGTTGAAAGTACACGAATTTATAAGCAAATTAATTCTAGACCTAATTGATGGGATGTATCCATTATTTAGGAGGTTCATGCCGTTGAAAACCTTTCGATATGCAGCATGTGGCGGGGGGAATACCGTATTAGATATTCTATTATTCTTCATCTCTTATAATTACATTTTAAAGACCCTTCCGGTGCATTTGGGTTGGTTGACGATTAGTCCCCATATTGCATCTTTCATGATCAGTTTCACAGTGACTTTCCCGATAGGCTTTTATTTGAGCCGTTATGTAGTTTTTCAGGAAACATCTGTCCGTAAGAGCAAACAGTTATTCCGATACTTTATGGTCGTTTTGGGATGTATTTTCCTAAACTATATTTTTCTTAAAGTATTTGTGGATGGTCTAGGTTGGAATGCCACGCTTGCAAAGATTGTGACCACCTTTTTTGTGGTGATATTCAGTTACACGAGCCAAAAAAACTTCACATTTAAGACCAAAACAGATTAAGTCATCTGCCTTTTCTACCCTTTTTTTCAGGTATTTATGCCAATTCAGTCCCTTTTTTAAGGGGCAGATGCCTAATTTATGCCATTTTTACCTATTCGACAGAATGGCATAATGATTGAACTATGGTAGTGAATTAATCATTGAAAATCAATCATTATGGGAAAAATTATAGGAATTGACTTAGGTACCACAAATAGTTGTGTATCAGTTATGGAAGGCGGAGAGCCAGTAGTTATTGCGAATGACGAGGGAAGAAGAACCACGCCATCGGTAGTAGCGTTCTTAAAAAATGGAGAGCGTAAAGTAGGTGATCCAGCTAAAAGACAAGCCATCACAAATCCACAAAACACCATCTCTAGTGTGAAGCGTTTTATGGGTCGTCGTTTCAACGAAGTTACAAGTGAATTAAGCTTAGCTAGTTATAAAGTAGTTAAAGGGGACAACGATACAGTGCGTGTTCAAATCGAAGACCGCATGTACACGCCTCAAGAAATTTCTGCAATGGTTTTACAAAAGATGAAAAAAACTGCAGAAGATTATTTAGGTACTGAAGTAACGGATGCAGTGATTACTGTGCCTGCTTATTTTAATGACGCACAAAGACAAGCAACTAAAGAAGCTGGTGAGATTGCAGGTTTGAATGTTCGCAGAATTGTGAACGAGCCAACTGCAGCTGCATTAGCATATGGTTTAGATAAAAAGAACATCGAACAGAAAATTGCTGTATTCGATTTAGGTGGTGGAACTTTTGATATTTCTGTCCTTGATTTAGGGGATGGTGTATTTGAAGTAAAATCAACCAATGGTGATACCCATTTAGGTGGGGATGATTTTGATAAAGTAATCATGGATTTCTTAGCGGATGAATTTAAAAATCAAGAAGCGATTGATTTAAGAAAAGATCCAATGGCTTTACAACGTTTAAAAGAAGCGGCTGAAAAAGCAAAAGTAGAATTAAGTTCTTCTTCTGAAACAGAAATCAACTTGCCTTATATCACTGCAGTGGACGGCGTTCCAAAGCACTTAGTTTTAAAATTAACAAGAGCAAAATTTGAATCACTTGCAGATAGTTTATTTGCACGTTGTTTGAAGCCATGTGAAGCTGCATTGAAAGATGCTGGTTACACAACTTCTCAAATTGATGAAGTCATATTAGTAGGTGGATCTTCTAGAATTCCAAAAGTACAGGAGCTAGTTGAGAAATTCTTTGGTAAGAAACCAAACCGTTCAGTAAACCCAGATGAGGTGGTTGCAATTGGTGCAGGAATCCAAGGTGGTGTATTGACTGGAGATGTAAAAGATGTATTGTTATTAGACGTTACACCTTTGAACTTAGGTATTGAAACAATGGGTGGTGTCATGACAACAATGATTGCATCTAACACAACGATTCCTACAAAGAAAACAGAAATCTATTCAACTGCGAGCGATAGCCAACCTGGTGTTCAGATTCATGTGATTCAAGGAGAGCGTCCAATGGCTGCTCAAAATAAAAGTTTAGGTATGTTTAACTTGGATGGTATTCCACCAGCACCAAGAGGTGTACCTCAAATTGAAGTGACTTTTGATATTGACGCGAATGGTATCTTAAACGTAAGTGCAAAAGATAAAGGAACTGGTAAAGAACAAAAAATCAGAATCGAAGCAGGTAGTGGTTTAACGAAGGAAGAAATCGAAAAGATGAAAGCCGAGGCGAAAGCAAACGAAGCTTCTGATAAAATAGAAAAAGACAGAGTAGAAAAATTGAATGAGGCCGATAGCTTAATTTTCCAAACTGAGAAACAATTGAAGGAATTTGGTGAAAAAATCCCTGCTGATAAAAAAGCGCCAATTGAATCCGCTTTAGAAACATTAAAAGTAGCACACCAAGCACAAGACGTGACTCAAGTGACTGCAGCTTTGGAAGCGATGAACGCTGCATGGACTGCTGCAAGCGAAGACATCTACAAAGCACAAGCAGATGGCGGTGCAAATGCTGCTGGACCTGATGCTGGTGCTCAACAAGGTGGATCAGCTTCAAATGATACAGTAGAAGATGCACAGTTTGAGGAAGTAAAGTAAGATTTACGACTTTAATAAAATGATTAAAGCCCTCCATTCATGGGGGGCTTTTTTTGTTAGTATGTAATTTGATTGTAGCTTTGCGGCTGATTAATATAATTTATGAAGCGAATCGAAAGACATAGGGCCATTTTAGGGGTAGATGATAAAGCTACTTTGAGTGATTTAAAGAAAGTATATCGTAAGATTATGATGGAATGGCACCCAGATAAGTTCCAGGACAATGAGGAGGCTAAAAAAGATGCCGAAATCAAGTCAACTAAATTAATCGCGTCCTATCATTTTTTAGTAAGTGTACATATAGAGACCCATGAGGCGACCAAGGATGCCTATATTGCCACCACGACTGAGGCAAGTATCAATGATTTTGAATTTAAATCTGAAATCCTAAGGGTGGAGTTTTCTGACGGATCGGAATATGAATACTATGGCGTACCCAAAGCTATTTATGTGAAATTAGTGAATGCGGATACACCAGACCGTTTTGCTAGGCGTCATATTTACAATACTTATTTATACAGAAGCACCAGCAAGATTGTAGGAGAATAATCTTACATTTATTGTATGATTCAAAGCCTTAAAATATTTGCCATTCTTCTTACTGGTGCATTTTTATTGTCTTCATGTGATGCTGATATTCCATTTGCAGCGCTCAAGGTAAAATACCAAAAATCAAATTCCGCATTCATCGATATTGATGGAATGCCAGTACATTATATTGTAGAAGGCAAGTTGGATGATTCTTTACCGATTGTATTCATCCATGGCACATCTGCCTCTTTGCATACCTGGGATACTTTATCTAGTTTATTGAAAGCAAATAAAAAAATCATCCGATTTGATTTGCCTGCTTTTGGACTTACTGGCCCCAATCGTTTAAATCAATATAATTTTAATTTTTACAATCAATTCATAGATGAACTTTTATTAAAATTAAATGTATCCAAATGTATTGTCGCCGGTAATTCATTGGGTGGGAGCATCGCCTGGAATTACGCGATTGCTAGTCCTGATAAAGTAAAAAAAATAATTTTATTAGATGCATCTGGTTATCCAAAGAAGGATGAGAAAGGTTCATTAGGTTTTAAATTAGCTGCTATACCTGTTTTAAATCAAGCCTTGAAACATATTTCTCCTATTTCGTTAATTCGAAAAAGTTTAGAGGATGCATTTTATAATAAGTCTTTAGTGACAGAACAAATGGTTGAACAATACCACGACATGTTGTTAAGAGAAGGCAATAGGGGTGCTGTATTGGAATTATTCCAGCATCCTATGAAACCAGATGCAACAAAGATTAAAACGATAACTCAACCCACACTCATTATATGGGGTATGGAAGATCAACTTATTTCATATAAGAATGCAGCTTTATTCAAACAAGATATTCTAGATAGTCGCGTCTTGGTGCTTGATAAAGTGGGACATATCCCAATGGAAGAAGCGCCTAATCAAGTGGCCACAGCCATTATTGAATTTATTAAGTAGGGATAAAATTTTAAATTATGGAAACCAAGACTAAAGAGATTGTAAAAAGTTTGATGTTATATGGAATGATTGCATTCTATATTTTTGGTGGATATAATCATTTTAGAGATCCAGACTTTTACATACCATTGATCCCTCCTTATTTGGCTACTTGGGCGGTGGAGTTGAATCTATTGTCTGGCGTATTTGAAATTGGTTTAGCGCTTTTATTAATCCCAAAACAAACAAGAAAATATGCAGGCTGGGGGATTGTACTCATGCTCATTGCCTTTATACCAAGTCATATTTATTTTATACAGCGAGGCACTTTCTCGCTTGGTACATACACCATGAGCCCAATGATTAGTTGGGTTAGGTTGCTAGTATTTCAGCCACTATTTATTGTTTGGGCGCTTTGGGTTAGTGAAGGGAAATAGGGAAGGCGTGGTGTTGATATACGCTTGGTACTTTTCTGTATGTCCCCATTTTTCCATTCCTGAAATTTCTAATAGCCGAACTCCACTTACATATACTAGTAATAAATAGGTAAATATTGGAGAGATTAATGTAATATACTGTCCTCCTGTTAAGGATGAAAAAGACATGATGGCAACGCCTAACCATAAAGTGATTTCTCCAAAATAATTGGGATGTCTTGAGTAAGCCCAAAGTCCATGTTGAATAAATTGATCCTTATTGTTTGGGTCTTTACGGAATTCAGACTTTTGCATATCGGCAATGATCTCAACAACAAAACCTATAACAAAGACTAGTAAACCAATATAAAATAGGCCATTTAAAATAACTCCGGTGTTACTTGCAATGGCTGTTAAAGCACACATAGCACATATTGAAACCCACATGCCTTGTAAAGTCCATGTCATGAAAAACCTTGTGGGCGAGGGTTTGATGTGTTTAAATCTTTTATCTTCTCCAGCTCTATGTATTCTAGTAAATAAGAAACTGCCTAAACGGATTGTCCACAAAAGGATGCAAGATGCTAATACAATACTGGTGATGTTCACATTCATTGATGCATAGCTATGGTAGCTAACATAACTCACCACGGTTAAATAAGTAATACTTCCTGTTAAGTCATAGAATTTTTCGGTTTGAAAAAGATAGGCAGGGATAAATGCAATCCATTGAATCATATACGCAATCAATATTGCTTGTTGAATTAGCTCTAGGCCAGTTAATAAGGCAATACCATATCCAATGGCAAAGGAAAGAAATGAAAATAGGAGATTGAGTATAGATTGTTTCATGATTATTTTTTGAAAAATTGATACAGGATGAAAATAATTAAATAAACTACTAAATAGATTCGGTATTGATTTCTTGTTTTAAGATAGTCTTGATTTTCGGGATACATGTTAGTGAATAAACCAACGATCTCTTTTTTGAAAAGGAGTTTAATGTTTATTTTCCAGTCGTCTGTTTGGTATACAATCTTTCTAAACTTACTTCTGAAATAAGTGCTGGGGATACCCCATATGATTAAGAGGGTTAGTAAGATTTGAGGAATTGTCATGGTTAAAGATAATTAAGTTTACCCAAACGATATTTCAGGACTGCCGGCTTCGCCGTCTTCCTATACTTCTACGAGGGGCGTACCCAAACCCTTTCAGGACTGCCGTTTTTCGCTTTGCTTAAAACGTCTTCCTAAAATGGCGGGCGTACCCAAACCCTTTCAACAAAATGCTTCGCATTTATCACAGGACTGCCGGCTTCGCCGTCTTCCTATACTTCTACGAGGGGCGTACACAAACCCTTTCAACAAAATGCTGCGCATTTCGTTGGGTTTTTTGCTTCTCATCTGTTTACAAAAGCAAGCTTTTGACACAGCCTCGAAACAAAAAACCCTGTCACTTTCGTGACAGGGTTTGTGCCCAGAACAGGAATCGAACCTGCACTACCTTGCGATAACCAGATTTTGAGTCTAGCGCGTCTACCAATTCCGCCATCTGGGCAATTTGCACCTGAGTGCTCGGCGGGCTGCAATATTACATTAATGATGGAAATCTTCCAAAATACGATCAAGGTATTTTTTCTTGTAGTAGTAAGATTTTATTTGCAGCATTGCTTCTTGGGAAATAGAATCGATCTGATCCATTTCCATATAGTTTTGAATAGGTGCATATAGTTCATTTTTTAACTGTGCAATTTCTTGTATGATAGCTTGTTTTGCGTTTTCATCTTCTGCATCCATCCATGCCTCATTGTATTCCATCATTTCCATCAAAAAATTGGGCTCTAGTGCGTATTTCTCATCTGGGGTTAGGATGCCTTGTATTTCGAGTACATAGGGTAGAATGCGTTCTTTTTGATTTAAAAGGGTATAGCCTTTATTGGCCATGGAGGATTGTTCTAATGCAGCTTCTTGTTCCTCGGGATTGCCTTGGGCAAATTTATCGGGATGGGAGGCTTTCTGGATGTCCATAAAAGCGGCCCTTAATTTTTTTGTATCTACTTGAAAACCAATAGGAAGACCAAATAACTCAAAATAGTTCATGCTGAAATTTCTTATATTGTGCAAAATAACCAATATGCCTGTATTAGGACTTATTAAAGAGGGAAAAGTTCCCAGTGATAATAGGGTGGCTTTAACGCCTAAGCAATGTAAGTGGCTTAAAGAGCAGCATCCAGATTGGGATATTATTGTGGAAGCATCACCTAACAGGTGTTATAAAGATGAGGAGTATAGTAGAGAAGGGATAGCCGTAGTCACTGATTTAAGTCAAGCAGATATTTTATTTGGTATTAAAGAAGTGCCGAAGTCTCAGTTGATTGCTGGTAAAACTTATTTATTCTTTTCACATACTAAAAAAGCACAGCCCTATAATCAAGCCTTGTTTCATACCATGATGGATAAAGGGATCACCTTGATCGATTATGAATGTTTAGAACATGAGGATGGTCAAAGATTGATTGGTTTTGGTTTTTTTGCAGGTATTGTTGGAGCACATAATGGTATCATGGCTTATGGTAATCGTACCAAAGCTTTTCATTTAGGCAGGGTGAAGGAAGTGAAAGATTATAGAGAATTGATCCACACTTATTTTGGATTAAAATTACCACCAGTAAAAATTGTTGTTACAGGATCGGGTAGAGTAGCCCATGGTATTTTAGAGATCATGAATTTAATGGATGTGCAACAAGTGGAGCCAGATGAATTTGATCGTCATTATGCTTATCCAGTTTATGTGCATTTAAAAGGGAAAGATTTATACAAGCATAAAATAACAAAACTTTACGAGCGCAATGATTTTCATGCACATCCCGAAAATTATGATTGCACATTTAAACAATACTTACCGCATGCACAGATTTTAATGAATGGTATTTATTGGGAGCCAGGGATTCCTCCTTTGTTCACGCACCAAGATTTATTAGAAGAAGATTTTGTATTGACCACTATTGCAGACATTACGGATGATGCGCATGGCAGTGTACCTTGTAATTTAGGAGACGCGCCTTCGGAGGATCCTGTGTATGGCGTGAATGTGAATAGTTTTGAAAAGACAGCGCCCTATTTGCCTGAAGGTTTGGATGTAATGGCTGTTGGGAACTTACCCAATGAATTACCACGGGATGCAAGCAGGTTTTTTGGAGAACAATTGATCAAATATGTTTTACCTGATTTAGTGTCAGGAGGAAATGAAATTATCCAACGTGCAACTATGTTAGACAAAGGTGTGTTGAATCCTCGCTATGAAAATCTGGTTGATTATTCAAAACATTAAGTCATCGAAATTAAATGATCCATACTATTTCTTTTTTACTAATAGTTTTCTTCTAAAAAATAGTTCAATAGTACTTACACATTATAAATGTAAATAGTACTCCTTTAAAAGCCTTGTAAAATCAGTGGTGTAGGATTGATCCCCGTTTTTGATGACAATTCTATCTCTTTTAATTGTAGCTTCTTTTTGTTTTACAAATTTTAGCATGGCCCTGATAGGTAGATGCTTTGCATCATTGTACATCAAACATTCTTCACTTAAATATAATCCGTAATTTGATGCTATTTTTTGCATGGTGTAAGCTCTTAAGGTGGGCACTAAAACATACCAAGTACCATTTCCTTGTAATAAACTAGCAACTGATTTTGCTAAATTATCCCATGACAAAGCTGTACTATGTGATGCTAAATTTTTAGCATGATCAGGTGATGTTAAATCTTGTTCGTAGAATGGTGGATTAGTTATGATACAATCAAATAGTTGTTGCTTGTTATTTGCGGCATAATCTTGAATTGATGTATGGACAACATTTAATCTTTCTTTCCAAGGGCTTAATTCAAAGTTGGCTTTGGTTTGTTCAAATGCGCCAGCCTCAATTTCAATGGCGGTGATATGCGCAGATGATTGTTGTGCTAGCATCAAACTAAGTAAGCCAGTGCCAGAACCAATATCTAAAATGTTTTTAGCAGCTTGCATTTGCCCATCTGCAGCAGCCCATGCACCAAATAAACATGCATCAGTACATACTTTCATTGCAGTATGTTCCTGATGCACGATAAATTGTTTACACTGAAAATAGGGGTTTGCCACTATTATTCAGAAGTTAAACCAGCTACGATATACTCTTTGTTTAAACGAGCAATGTTCGCTATTGAAATTTCTTTTGGACAAGCTGCCTCACAAGCACCCGTATTGGTACATGCGCCAAAGCCTTCCTTATCTAATTGTGCCACCATATTGGTCACACGAGTTTTTCTTTCTGGACCACCTTGTGGCAATAAGGCTAAGTGCGATACTTTAGCACTTAAGAATAACATGGCAGAGCTATTTTTACAAGCTGCTACACAAGCACCACAACCAATACACATGGCTGCTGCAAATGCTTCATCTGCTTTTGCTTTTTCGATTGGTAATGAGTTACCATCTACCGCATTACCTGTATTCACACTTACATATCCACCTGCTTGAATGATTCTATCAAATGCAGATCTGTCTACTGTTAAATCTTTAATTACCGGGAATGCATTTGCTCTCCATGGCTCAATCACAATCGTATCATTGTCTTTGAATGCACGCATATGCAATTGGCAAGTGGTATTGGCTTGCCAAGGACCGTGTGGCTTACCATTGATATACATGGAACACATTCCACAGATACCTTCTCTACAGTCATGATCAAATGCGACTGGTTCTCCACCTGTCGTAATCAATTGTTCGTTCAAAATATCCATCATTTCCAAGAAAGACATTTCATCTGAAATATTTTCAACTCTGTACATTTGAAATGCACCAGCAGTTTTCGTATTTTTTTGACGCCAAACTTTCAAATTTAAATTCATAGTAGTATGTGACATGGCAATATTATTTATAGTTTCTTTGAGATGTTTGAATCACTTCGTATTTTAAATCCTCTTTGTGTAAAGCCCACTCATGTTCTTTTTTCAATTCCCATGCGGCAACATACATAAAGTTTTCATCGTCTCTTAATGCTTCTCCTTCTGGTGTTTGGTATTCCTCTCTAAAGTGACCTCCACAGCTTTCTTCTCTAGCTAAAGCGTCTACGCACATTAATTCTCCTAGTTCAATAAAGTCCGCCACACGGTTGGCTTTATCTAATTCAGGATTGTATTCGTTGATCTCTCCTGGGATTCTTACATCCGACCAGAATTCTTTTTTCAATGCTTGTACATCTGCAATGGCTTGCTTTAAACCAGCAGCTGATCTTGACATACCGCATTCATTCCAAATAATTTTACCTAAACGCTTGTGGAAGCTTTCAACCGTTTGTGTACCGTTGATATTTTTTAATCTTGAAATTCTTTCTGCAACTATTTTTTCTGCATCCTCAAATGCTTGGTGTGTAGTCGGGATAGGTGCATTGTAAATCTCGTCTGCTAAGTTATTACCTAGTGTGTAAGGGATTACAAAATAACCATCTGCCAAACCTTGCATTAAAGCACTTGCACCCAAACGATTTGCACCGTGGTCGCTGAAGTTGGCTTCTCCTAATGCATATAAACCTGGCACAGATGTTTGTAATTCATAATCTACCCATAAACCACCCATGGTATAATGCACCGCAGGATAAATACGCATTGGTACTTCGTATGGATTTTCACCGGTGATTTTTGCGTACATATCAAATAGGTTACCGTATTTTTCTTTCACCACTTCTTTACCTAAAGCAATAATCTCTTCATGACTTACATTGCTTAGACCTTTCTTACTCACTTCTGTTTTACCATAACGCTCTATCGCCGCTGCATAATCTAAATACACCGCTTGCTTAGAAGTACCAACGCCATATCCTGCATCACATCTTTCTTTTGCAGCACGAGACGCAACGTCACGTGGTACCAAGTTTCCGAATGCTGGATAACGACGCTCTAAATAATAATCTCTTTCTTCTTCTGGAATATCATTTGCTTTTCTTGTCTCGCCTAATTTTTTTGGTACCCAAATACGTCCATCATTTCTTAAAGACTCTGACATCAAAGTCAATTTAGATTGGTGGTCACCACTTACTGGAATACAAGTAGGGTGGATCTGAGTGAAACAAGGGTTGGCAAAATACGCACCTTGCTTATGCGCTTTCCATGCAGCTGTTACATTTGAACCCATTGCATTGGTTGATAAATAATATACATTACCATATCCACCAGTACACAATAATACCGCATATCCAAAATGTCTTTCTAATTCGCCAGTCACTAAATTACGTGCAATAATCCCCTTCGCTTTTCCATCTACTTTAACCACATCCAACATTTCGTGACGTGCAAACATTTGCACATTACCCAATGCTACTTGACGCTCTAAAGCTTGGTAAGCACCAATTAATAATTGTTGCCCAGTTTGTCCTGCAGCATAAAATGTTCTTTGTACTTGTGTTCCACCAAAAGAACGGTTGCTTAATAAGCCACCATATTCACGTGCAAAGGGTACACCTTGTGCCACACATTGGTCAATAATATTCGTAGACACTTCGGCCAAGCGATGCACATTGGCTTCACGCGCACGATAGTCGCCACCTTTAATCGTATCATAGAATAATCTAAATACGCTATCACCATCATTCTGATAGTTTTTAGCGGCATTGATACCACCTTGTGCAGCAATCGAGTGCGCACGACGTGGTGAATCCTGAAAACAAAATGCTTTCACTTTATATCCCATCTCACCTAAAGCAGCTGCAGCAGAAGCACCAGCAAGGCCGGTACCCACTACAATCACTTCCATTTTTCTTTTATTAGCAGGGTTGACCAATTTACAATGGCCTTTATAATCTACCCATTTATTATCAAGATCACCTTTTGGAATTTTAGCGTCTATCATAGTTAATCTTTTATCAATCAGTTAATGAAAATTGTGTTTGTTTTTCGAACTATTTAATCCAATCGAAATAAAAACTTATTGGCATTATAGCAAAAAGCAATGAAATAAAAATAGAAAATCCATAACCTAAACTTGTAAGCATAGCATGGT
>Ga0209598_10000080_pt1 | contig 69827 bp, 48 predicted proteins | sample M_140807_EF_Meta_FD_187317 | JGI IMG/M metagenome (GOLD analysis project Ga0209598, IMG submission 187317) | Freshwater microbial communities from Lake Montjoie, Canada to study carbon cycling - M_140807_EF_MetaG (SPAdes) (version 2) | ecosystem: Environmental > Aquatic > Freshwater > Lake... | reverse complement strand
CTCGTGGCTGTATCCACCGCCTTCTCCGTATCGCGACGGACGTCCTCGGCTGTGACTTTGCGAACCGTGTGCTCGATCGGTGGCTGCGAGCAGCCACTCAAGCCAAAAGACGAAACAAGAACTGCATTCAGGAGCCACGAAGAGCGAAGCATCCGCTCACCTCATAGTCGGTTGGCGAGAACGGTCTGTCCGCCAGGCATGTTGCCACAGCCGCGTTGAAAGCACCCGGCGTTCTGCGAAGACTACGCTATCGATCATTCCGCACTCACGCGCATCCCGTCGAGAAGCCGGGTTATCCTGCGCGTTACACGACACAGGACACTTTCCGCACCGTGGTCCGCTGAAGGCGAATGGAGCGGTAAGACCGCGGCTCTTGATACGGCGAGTTTGTCTGCGCTGAATGACGGGCAGTGTCTCCTTGTGGTCTATCGCCTTTCCGACTCCCGCCTGCGAGATTCTCGCCGGTGCGCTGGACTGCCGCGTAGGGTTGGTACGTCAGGTCAGAGGACACGTCAGCCGTGTACTTCTCTTGACCAGGATGTTGTGTTGTCTGGCATTGGATCGCCTTCGTACTTGTCGTAGGAGTCACGATCATGCTGCGGTGGTCTATTTTGTTTCTGATCGTCGCCATCGTTGCCGGCGTGTTCGGCTTCGGTGGCATCGCAGTGGCGGCGACGGACATCGCCCGACTGCTCTTCGTAGTCTTTCTGGTTCTCTTCGTGATCACGCTATTCGTTGGGCGGAGAGGTATTTCTCCGCCGCTGTAAACATCCCGTCAGTCCTTCAGAACAATGGGCAAACCATGAACGAACTGAAATTCAAAGGCGAGTGGAACGAATTGAAAGGCAAACTTAAGCAGAAGTTCGCCCAGTTGACCGACGACGATCTGATGTATGCCAAGGGTAAGGAAGATGAACTGCTGGGCCGTCTGCAGAAGAAACTCGGGCAGAAGGAGGATGAGGTCCGAAAGCTCATTGCTGACCTGTAGCGTGAGTTCTCGCAGCGTTCAGGCGCGGGAGGGTCTAGCAAGACCCTGGGTGTTCGCGTCAACGGCCACGCAGTCCCGCCCCGGGGCAGCCCAGTGACTCGCCGGGAGGCAGACCTTCGGGGTGCGCATTTGCCTGACCACAGCATGACACATAGCTGTGCCCCGGCGCGGCGCACACATGTGAGAGTTCAGCCGTTGAGCCGTCGGGTCGTTTGTCACCGGAAACCGCTTCCGATGCGTATCCTCGGGCCCATTGCCGGGAGACCGTGACCACCTTGCGGTTGCAGGTTGGCGTTGGCGACCTCATGGGTCGTCAAACTCGAGACGGATACTGCCTCCCAAATGGAGCGGTACGACCGCGCCGGTCGAGTGTCTGATCCTCAGAACTGCGCCATAACAACCGCGTCCAGGGAGGACGGACCTTGTCCGCTTGGGTTACGCCAGCCGTACGAACACCAGGGAAGCTCCAAGACACGGACGGTCCCGATGCACTCTCCCGTTCTACGCGTCACCGGATGCGGCGCTTCGAACCCCCACCACTGCATGCTCATTGCACCCGCTGGGGGTGGGCTGAATAATCGCCGTGGCGGCGAAGCATCGGGTCGTGCCGGCCGTAGGTACGGTGTGAGTCCACGGATCGTGGATGAAGAACGCTGAAAAACCAGGGCTGGGAACATGACCAAGACATGGATGGCGATCGAAGAGCGGGTGCCCGGAGCGGACGGAGCCGTTCGGCAGCATGCCTCGGAGCCGGGGGTACCCGTTCGCCGATCCCGACTCGTGCAGTCGATCATCGACGCGGTCGCGGCGGAACCGCGGGCGCCGATCTGGATCGTCGCTCCCAGCCGCCGCGTCGGCCGCCAGTGGATCGACACCATCGCCCTCGGTGGCATGCCGGTCTTCAACGTGCGGGCGACCACTCCCCGGGCTCTCTGCTACGACCTTGCCGCCCCGTCGCTGACCGCCGCAGGGCTTTCCGTCGCTTCGGCTCGGGCATCGCTCGTGCTCCTCGAAAAAATAATGCTCCATGCCGACCGTGGTGGTCGCCTGCAGTATTTCGCTTCACCCCGGTCCTACCGTCGGCTCGCGGAACGCACGTGGGCGAGCCTGTTCGCCCTGCGCATGGCGGGGATCACGGCCGACGACGTTCGACGACGCGAGCGGGTCGATGCCAAGAAGCGGCATGACATCGCGTTGCTCCTCGAGGAATACGCCGCGGTCGTCGCGGACGAGAAACTCGCCGACGCCGCGGACGTGGCGTCGATGGCACTCGATACCGTCAGAGCGGATCATGTATCTGCGGAATGGCGGCGGATTCTCATCCCGGACGCGATCGATCTCAAGCGAGTCGAACGCGATGTCGTCGCGGCACTGGGCGATCGCGTGCGCATGCTGGCGATCGATGCCGAACCGCAGTCATTTTCTGACCCGGATCACGGCCCGGAGATCCGATTCTTCCGCGGGATCGGAGAGGTGAACGAGGTGCGGGGCGTTCTGCGTCGCTGTCTGGCTGCGGGCATTCCGCTCGACACGGTCGAACTGCTGCATACGGACCCGGCCGCCTATCCAGCCCTCATTCAGGACGTGCTCGCGGTGATGGCGGGCAGTCCGGCAGGCGACGGCAGGACGATCGCGGAGTTGCCGGTCACGTTCGCCGAGGGGCTTCCGATCCGCGAGTCGCGGCCTGCGCGGGCGTTGGCCTCGTGGCTCGCGTGGCGGGCCGCGGGCCATTCGCAGTGGTTGCTGGTGCGAATGCTGCGAGACGGCCTCCTCGACTGGAATCGCGTCGAGCGGGCGACCAACGCCGCGGCCGGCGAACCGGAGCCCGACGATGACGGGCAAGGCCTCGCCGACGTGCAGGAGTCGGCGGACCGGCCGATGACACAGGCGGGACTGCTTCGCGAACTGCGACGGCTGCGGATCGGGTTCGACCTCGCCCATGCGGCCGACAAGGTGCATGTGGCGATCGCTGCCGTGCAGGCCGCTCCTCTCTCCTCGTTCATGGGCGGCGGCCGTGACAAGGAAGAGGACCTCGAGTTCGACGAGGACACGGCGGTGCGGTGCCGTGATCGCCGGATCGCAGCGCTGCGGGTGCTCGCGGGAGTGCTCGCACGGCTGAATGAGTGCGAGCCGCCCCGGGGAGGGGCCGCGATCCAGACGGTGAGACGGGCGCGTCTCTTTATGGAACAGCTGGCCACGGCCCGCAGCCAATTCGACAACAATGCGAGGAATCGGCTTCTCGCGGAGATCGCCGACATGGAGCGTTGGCTCGAGAAGCATCCCGCCGCCGACCCGCGTGAGACGCTCGAATGGCTCACGGGCCTGGCCGACACGCTCGTGGTGATGGGAACCGCACCGCGGCCCGGCTGTCTGCATGTCGCCTCGATCGCCACCGGCGGCCACTCCGGCCGGTCGCACACGTTCATCGTGGGCCTCGACGAGGCCCGGTTTCCTGGACCCGGCAGTTCCGATCCTGTGCTTCCAGACGCTGATCGTGCGGCGATCTCGGACACCCTGGAGGTGGGAGCAGCCGCGGCCGCGAGGGTGCGGGCCGATTTCTGGAGGCTGCTGGGCCGGCTCCGTGGTGACGTGCAGATCTCCTACACCTGCCGCGACCTCGTGCAGCAGGCGGAGATGTTTCCCAGCCCGCTGCTGCTGGAGGTCTACCGTCGCCAGGCCGGGGCCCCGCAGGCGACGCTGCACGACTTCCTGGCGGCGATCGCCGACGAGACGGAATCGTTCGTCCCCCGCGACCCTGGTTCGGCGCTCAACGAGTCGGAGTGGTGGCTGGCCACCCTCGGCGAGAACCCGTCGATGGCAGCGGTCAGGCAGGCGGTGGCTGGTCGCGGCGACGCGCTCGCGAGGGGCTTTCATGCCGAGGAGCAACGCCGCTCGCCGAGGTTCACCGAGTGGGACGGTCTCGTCCCTGCTGCCGGCCCCGAACTCGACCCCGGGAATCCGGCCGGCCGTGAGGCGTCGGCCCACAGTCTCGAGGCTCTCGGGGCCTGTCCGCGACGGTTCTTTTTCCGGTATGGCCTCGAGGTGAAGCCTCTCGACTCGCTGGAGCCCGAATCGGATCGCTGGCTTGACGACAGGGAACATGGCGACGTGCTCCATCGGGTGCTCGAGCGGTTCATGCGGCGGTTCGTGTACACGGGGCCCGGCCGGCCGGCCGACTCGCCTCATCCCAGGTTTGCGGAGCACGAGGCCGAGATTCTCGCAACGCTCGACGACGTGCTCGCGGCCAAGCGGGCCGAAAAGCCGACGACCGACGAGGCGGCCGTAGCCGCCTGCCGCCGGGAGGTTGCCGACGCCCTGCGGACGTTCCTCAAGATCGAGGAGCAGTATTGTGTGGAGACCGGTTCAAGGCCCGTCGCGCTCGAGGCAGCGATCGGGTTCGTGCCGAAGGGAGAGAGCACGCGGTTCGATGGCAAGGAGCCGGTCTCGCTGCCCATGGGCGACGGCCGGACGATTCGGCTTCGCGGGTTCGTCGATCGCATCGACGTCGACGGCCGCGACGGGGGGGAGGAGGGCTATGCGATCATCGACTACAAGAAGGGAAGCTCGACGCGTTTCAAGACGACAGGCAAGAAACCGCTCGCGGTGTTCGACAAGGGCCGTCGGCTGCAGCACGGGCTCTACGTGCTGATGGTTCGCCACGTGGTCCGCGGAGCCGTCGGTGATGCGGGCCACGTCACACGGTTTTCCTATCTTTTCCCCGGGGCTGCGACCCGTGGTGAGAGGCTCGAGTGGACGGCCGAGCAGCTCACTGGCGTGGATGCGCTCGTCGAGCAACTCTGTGGGATCGTCGCCGCGGGGGCGTTCCTGCCCACGACGGTCAAGAAGGATTGTGGATTCTGTGACTTTCTCGACGTCTGCGGCGACTCAGCCACGGAGGACGCGGGCCGCAAGCTTTCGAGCGACAAATCGCCGTACGGCTTGAACGGCCAGACACTTGCCGATTTGTTCAAAGACTTGCGTGAGGGCGATGACTCGAAGCCGAAGATCGCCGTCTCAAGTCCCAGTCCGCAAGCCTTCGTCGAGTCCGACGAGCCTGCCCCCGACGGCATCGGAGACGCCGCCGCCCGGGAAGCGATCCGCACGTCGCTCGACAGGAGCATGCTCGTCGAGGCGTCAGCAGGAACCGGGAAGACCACGTGCATGGTCGATCGGATGACGGCGCTCGTACGCACGGGCACCGCCACCGCCGGTGAGATCGCGGCGATCACGTTCACCAAGAAGGCTGCGGCCGAACTCGCCAGGCGGTTTCGCGAGCGGCTCGAGAAACTGGCGGCCGACGCGGCCATGCCGGATGACGAACGGCAGCGGCTGCTGACCGCCCTCGCCGAGATCGACACCGTGGTGATCGGCACGGTCCACTCGTTCTGCGGGCGGCTGCTCAAGGACCGGCCGATCGAGGCCGGCCTCGACCCCGCCGTCGAGACCCTCGACGAGGCCGAGGAACAGACTCTGCGGGATCGCGCCTGGCGGGAGTTCTGTGATCGTGTCCCTGGCGACGCAGCGCTCGAGGCCTTGCGGCAGCCGCTGGCGGAATCGGGGGTCGACCTGCGTGACCTGCGGTCGGCATACGAGACGATCGTCGCCCACGGCGACGTCCGCGACTGGCCCCATGAGCCGGTCGATCCGCCCGACGTGAAGGCCCTCCTGGAGCGGCTCTGCGGCAGGATTGTCGCGGAACTCGCCGCCGTGGCGGAACAGGGCGATGCGGGGGTCGCGAAGGACGCCCTGACGACCAGGCTCGAGGCGGTGCTGCGGGCCTACCGCAATCGGCATGACGAGTCGCCGGAGTCACTCTTTCGCACGGCTGAGCAGCTGGAAGGGGCATGCCCTGAGATCACGCAGAGCCTCTGGCTGCCGGGCGGTCGCGACAACGCGCATCGGGAACGCCAGCAGAAGCGAAAACAGGAGCTCGAGAAGTGGTGGAACGAGATGGTGACCGAACTGGCCGGCCCACTCGCGCAGTGGCGTGCCTATCGCTATCAGTTCGTGATCCCGCTCTTGGAGGGAGCGCGGGACCATTACGAGCATGTACGGCTCGCCGAGGGCGAGCTTTCCTTTCATGACCTGCTCGTGCGAACAGCCCGGCTGCTGCGGGAACGGTCCGACGTGCGTGCAACCTTCGCCAGGCGGCATCCCTTCCTGCTCGTGGACGAGTTTCAGGACACCGATCCGCTACAGGCCGAGATCCTCCTGCTCCTGACTGCAGCCGACGATCGGGCGACCGACTGGCGGGCGACGACGATCAAGCCGGGAAGCCTCTTCGTGGTCGGCGACCCGAAGCAGTCGATCTATCGGTTTCGCCGTGCCGACATCGACACGTTCGAATTCGTCAAGGAGCGGATCGCGGCATCGGGCGGAGAGGTCCTCCGCCTCACCACCAACTTCCGTAGCAGCCGCGAGCTGGTGACCTGGATCAACGACCGGTTCGCCGGCCGGTTCAGCGAACATCGCGAAGGAGAGCGACGGAACTACGGCCCTGAATTCACCGCGAGCCACGTGGGACGGCCGACGGCTGTTGCGGGCGAGCTCACGGGTCTGCGTCAGCTGCGGGTGAAAACGCTCAATGTCCGAGCCGAGGCCGAGGCGGTGGCGACGTTCATCCGTCGGGCGATCGACCACGAGCTGACCGTCCCTCGGGCTCAAGAGGGCGAGACTGCCGCCTGCCGGCCCGACGACTTCATGATCGTCACGTGGGACACAGGTCAACTCTCGACCTACGCCGAGGCCCTCAACGCCGTCGGCCTGCCGTGCGACGTCACCGGCCGCAAGGGATCCGCGAGCAGAAATGATCTGGCCCTCCTGCAGCTCTGCCTGCGGGTGATCGCGGACGCAGACGACACGGTGGCGGCACTGGCCGTGCTGCGGGGACCGGTATTCGGCTTCAGCGATGGAGATCTCCACGCATTTCGCAAGGCCGGCGGCCGGATCGACGGCCGGCTACTCGTGCCTCAATGCATGGCTGACGAGGAGCTTGCGGGCCGGTTGAGGTCGGCGGCGGAGACGTTCTGCAGGTGGCGGCGCATCGTGGGCTCGCTGCCGTTGGCGGCGGCCCTCGAGCGGATCGCCGACGACGCCGGCCTGATGCTGGTGGCATCGGCGGCCGGGGGGATGGCGGGCCGGAGAGGCCGGGCGGCTGCGGGCACGATCGCCACGTTCATCGAGCGGGTCCGGGCGGAGCGGTCGCTGCTGACCTCGGTGCAGGACGTCGTCGATCGGATCGACGACCTCGTTCGCGAGGAGTTTCCGAAGCGGGACTTCGACACCGCATCCATCGACGCGTCGACCGGTGGCGCCGTGCGGGTGATGAACCTTCACAAGGTGAAGGGGCTGGAGGCGCCGGTCGTTTTCCTCTGCGATCAGGATGGCCCCCACCGCGACCGCAAATACGGGCCGTCATGGCATGTCTCCCGATCAGACGGCGGGACGAGGGGCTATCTGAAAATTGCACGGGCCGGGTTTTCCGGGCGGGACGGTACGACCCTGGCAACGCCGCCGAACTGGCGGGATGTCGAGCAGACTGAGTTGCGATATCGCGAGGCTCAATTTCTGCGGCTGAACTACGTGGCTGGCACCCGGCCGGGCACGTGCGTGGTGGTTTCCGTATTTGAGAAAGACAAAGGAGAGATCTCCGGTGGCTGGCATGAGCTTTCCCCTGAAATCACAGGGATCGCCAACCTACCGGATCTCAAGCCGCATGCGGCCTCCGAGGAGGCCCGCGCCGCTGTCGCCGCCAGGCCGCCTGCTGACGAGGCCGCGGTGGCCGCGGCTCGCGAGCAGGCCAGGGGACGGGTTGCCGCGGTACGTATGCCGACGTTCGCCACGGTCACGCCCAGAGATTTTCTCACGGAGCCGGCCGAGCGGATCCGCCATACGGGCCGTGGCCTTGGGCAGGACTGGGGCACCGTGATCCATCGGCTGCTCGAGCTGTCGGTGCAGCAACTCCACGGTGGCGGCTCTGCGTTTGATCTCGCCACCGCCGCCGCGAATGTCGTGGAGGAGAGCGATCTTGTCGAGAGCGGCGTGGATCGAAAGGCGCTGGCGGACCGGGCCGTGGTGCTCGTGGAAGAGATTCGGCAGAGCGAGGTATGGCGACGCATCGAGGCGGCAGCCGAGCGACACGTCGAGGTACCGTTTTCGATCGCGGTCTCAGCCGACGAGATTCCGGCGGGAGTGGAGGTGGACGTCGGGCCGGGCAGGGCAGTGGCCGAAGCCGGTCAGGCCGGTGGGGAGGCGAGACAGGCTTCAGGATCGCCACCGGTGCTGATCCGAGGGCAGATCGACGCGGTGTTCCGCGAAGAGGCCGCTGCGCCGCCCGCCGGTATGACCGACTGGGTGATCGTGGACTGGAAGACCACGTCCATCGCCGAGTCGGAGGAAAAGAAACTCGCTGATCATTACCGTCCGCAGTTGCGGCTCTACGCCCGCTGCTGGGCAGCGGGGCTGGCGCAAGGCTGAGGGATCGTGCTGGCCGCCGTACCGATCTTCTGGGTGGCCTCCCGATCGGTGAGTTGCTGGTAAAACCGCATCTGAATCGCTTGACAACGGGTGGGCGGTTGTCGGCCGAGGCAGTCGTTGAGAGTGTCCAGCAGCTTACGCCTGCGGCGAACTTTCCGATGGCTCGAGATGCGCGGCCTGCTCGTGGTGGCACGTATAGAAGATCACCTGCGAACGCTCCGAAAACTCTCGGAGGATATCGGTGGCCACTGCCATTCGGTCCTTGTCGAGGTTCACCAGTGGGTCGTCGAGCATGATGAAGCCCGAGCCACTGGAGAGATAGGCCTCCGCCATCGCCAGGCGAACCGCCAGCGCCAGGGCCCCACTGGCCCCCTGCGACAGCCGAGCGTGCGGCATCTGAATTCCCCCGCGCTCCACGGTCACCGGCAGTTGGCCGTCGAACACGAAGGTCGTCGTCTCTCCCGTGATTCGGGTGAATATTTCGGCCACCTTCGCACTGAAGTCCACCAGCGGATCCGCACCGCCGTCGGCCACGATCCGGTCGAGTTCTTCACGAATCCGCAGGTAGTCGCGCCCCTTTCCACGTGCCCGCTCGAAGGTCCGCTTCGCCGCCCCGGCCTCCTCGGCGATGTCCTCACTGCGACGATCGCCAAGCTCAGTTGTGAGCCGGGCCTGCTTTTCCCTCTCGACAGTGAGCTGCCTCTGCCCGTCCACCTGCTGTTGCTGGGCGGTGGCGAGCATCTCCAGAAACTTTTTCACCGACGCGAACTGCTCAGGCAATCCGGGTAGGCTCGCCAGCCGCTCCTTGGCCTGCTTGAACGCGGTTCTCGCCTCCAGAAGTCGCTCCGTCAGCGTGTCCTGATCGGTGAAATGCCGCTTCCATTCCTCAATGGCATTCGCGGACTGATCGGAGATCGCATTGCCCTCTGCCAGCCTCGTGCGGTTGGTTGTGATCTCCTGGTCGATCGTCATCAAGTCACGCGTGGCCGGAAGGCTCTCGATCGCCGCGACCTCTTCCGTCCACTGTTCGAAGGTCTTGCCCGCGAGCAGTGATTCGTAGATCTGGTTCCTGTTCTCCGCGACTGCCGCAGCCTTGCGACGCAGATCCGCCAACGCCTTCATGGTGGCCACGGAATTTGCGCCGCAGTCCTCCAGGAGCCGTTTCAGGCTCGCCCGGTTGTCCTCGACCGACGAGAAGAGCGAGTCCACGTCGTCCCCGCCGCTCTCGACGACGAGCCTGATTCCCTTGGCCGCAATCCGCACCCGGGCCTCGGCCGTACCGACGACACCTTCCTGCCCCACGGCCACCGATTCGGCCGACTCGATGCCCCGCTCGACCGTGACGGTGGTGGGCTCGTCGGCCTCGATTCTCCACGACAGCTGTCGACTCGTGAGTTTGTTTTCGGCGGTTGTGATCGCCGTCTCGAGCCGCTCGAGTTCCTGGATCCGATCGGTGCCCGGATCCGGATGCTGCGCCGCCTCAGCTTCGGCCTCCGCCCAGGCCTGCTTCGCCTTCGTGATTCTCTCGAACTCCGCTTTCCTGGAAGCACCCACCCTTTTTGCTTCCGCATCGGCCCGTTCCTGCACGAGCTTGCCGTGCTCGGTCTCGAGTTCCAGCTTTCGCTGCCCCCACTCCGCGATCGCTGCATCCGCCTTCGGCCAGCCGGTGAAGGCCGCGTTGAGCGAGGCGACATTCTGTTCGAGTCGCGGAACCCGCTCCTCGAGGAGGCCGCGCTCGACGAGAGACTCGCGCAGGCCGCCAAACTGTCTCAAGAACTCTTCCGCGAGTCGGATCTGCTCCTCAATCCGCGTCACGTCCGCGGCCGTCTGATCGAATTCCATCTCGATCATGAGCACCCTGCCGCGTGCGACTTCATGGGTCTGCCAGGCGTACCAGGCGGCGAGAATGTCGCCGACGTCGCGCTTCCATGGATCTTGAAGGTCTTTCTCCCTGCCATTCTGCCGCTCTGGCCTGCCCGTGCCATCGTCCCAGCGGCCGAATGCCTTCTCGATTCGCTCTGCGAGCAACCGCCGCAGTTTCTGCTCGTCAACATCGGCCGCGGCACCTGCGGCCGCCTTGAGCAGGTCGCGGACGTCCCGGAGGTCCTTGGCGTTGGCTTTGATGGTCGCGAGCGTCTGCTCAAGCTCGGCCTGCCCCGTAAAGAGCACGTGCCGATACGTCGCTTCTCCGTGAGCAAGCATCTTGACGAGCTTCGCCTGAACGTCCGCCGGCTCCGCGATCGACGTCGCACCGCCACTGAGTCGGCTGGCCGGGTCGGCACCCCATCGCTTCGCGAGCGTCCAGGTCGTGCCGGCGTCCTCGAAAGTCAGCGTGACCGCCGCGTAGTCACCTGCCGGAAGTGGCAGCCAAGGACCGACCGAGTTTTCCAGCTTTGCCTTCGTGAGATTCGTCGGCGTGAACAGAGCGTGAAAGATCGCCTGGCGGAGCGTGCTCTTGCCCTGTTGATTCGGCCCGTGAATCACCACGAGCGGCTTCTCGAGATTCCACGACTCGTCTACGAAGTGACCGAATGGGTGGAGCTTGATCTTCTTGAGTCTCATGCGTTCCTGATCTCCTCGATGAGTTCGTGGGCGAGTGTGGCCGCGTCGGGGTGGGTTCCGTCGGCAAGCAGTCCCATCAGCAGCCGTGCGGCGAGTCCGCCGTCGCTGTAGAGGGTCGCCACCTGAGCCGCGTCGAGCCGGTCGTGAATCTCGGACTCGTCAGTGACATGGAGAAATGCCGGCCGCAAGGCCGCGAGCTCCTGGTCGAGCGTCGCCTTCTCGACAGCCGACAGCCGCCCGGAGAGCTGCAGGTCGAGGACCGTGCTTGCAGGCGCGAGGCTGCGGCAGTCCGCGAGCACGGCGGCGACGTCGTCGGCTGAGCAGACCTCCCGTTCGATTCTCACGAATCGCACCCGGCCGGGAGAAAGCCGCTCGTAACCCGTGATGCGGTCGCCGTCGGACTCGACCCACCATGCCGACCCGGCATGACGGCATCGGAGCGAGTCGGGCGTGTGCGTGCCCGACATGAAGTAGGCCGAGTGCGTCCCCGACTCCGCTGACGGGAAGGGCACGTGGATGTGGCCGAGCAGCCAGGTTGCGACGCCGGCCGACTCGAGGGCCGCGGGCTCCATGTTGAAATACTGATCAGCAGCGTCGAGGCCCAATCCTGTCACGTTGCCGTGGGCGATGCCGATCCGGAGGCCGTCGGCACGCTCCCTGGCGGCCTCGGCAACCCAGCCGATCGTCGAATCACTGCCCGTCTTCGAGGGGCAGGGGCAGGGAAAGAAGTGCACCGTCTGACCGGCGACCTCGTACGACTGCACAGTGGCCGTGGTCAGGAGGTCGATGTTCGCCGCCCCTTCGATCTCGCGGCGAAACCGGCTCCAGACCTCGGTTTCCGGGCCTGTGAAGTGGTCGTGGTTGCCAGGCACGACGATCACGGCCTCGCCTGTGAACCCCCGGAGCATGCCCGCCGTCTTTTTGATGTCCTGAACCGTGACTCGCGTCGAATCGAAGAGGTCACCCGCGACCACGAAAAAATCGGCCTGCCGCTTGTTGGCCGTTTCCACGAGCCGCCCGAGGGCTGCGAACCGCTCCTCGACGAGCGCGTCGCGGACGTCGGTGGGATACTGTCTAAAGGGCAGGCCGAGATGATTGTCGGCCGTGTGAACGATTCGAACTGGCATCGGAACAAAGGCTCCAGGGATCTTGACGGGCTGTCGCCTATCGGTGGCCGGCCCCCCAATTCTACGAAGCGGCCGGCTTGGCGCTTCGGCTTTCTGGCCGTCACGAGCCCGAGCCAGACCCATAAACCACGTTATCGCGCGATGAATGTCGGCGGGCAGCCGTTGCGATCAGCCTCATCCGGCGTCGCGGCGTCGTTTCCGAGGTTCGCCGCACGAAGGAACGCGAACCGCGGTACCGTCTGGCCGCCGACCATGACGGTCTCGGCGAACATCGCCGCCGGCCGCACCCAGAGCTCATGGTCGCCATACTCCTGACGATAGACGACGAGCGTCTCGAGCGTCTCGCTGTGGCGGGCGACTCCAAGCACCGTGTATTCCCTGCCTTTGTAGTGTCGATAACGGCCCGGCTGGATGTTGGCCATGCTTTGCCTCCGCTGTGTCGGGAAGAGCCGAATTGCCCGGTCGTGAATGCCGGCCTTCCATGACAGCCATCGGAAAATGGATTACCGGCCGGGCCTGTCGTCGCCTTTCGTCTATACTCTTCAGGTCCCCATCAGCCTCGGAGAATCGTCATGTCGGAAAGCCACACGAACAACTGGCCCGATCTCCTGATCGGACTCTACGACAATCTCACCGGCCGCCGTGCCGAAATCAGCTACGAATTCGACAACATGCACATCAAGATCCCCAGCGGCACCGGCCCCTCGGCACAGCATGCGGAATGGGTGCTGCACGGGACGATGAAGATTCGAACCCGGGAACTGGGTACGCCCCCAAACTGATCTTGGCCGGGCGACTGTCTGGTTCCATCGACGGTCGTCCGGTCGTCATCACTGCCGATGCAGCCGGAGTGACGTTCGACGTCGCGTCGTTTCGCTCGGCCTGGAATCTTCGTGCCTACGGCGACAACTTCCTGCCCGTTGTGCGATTCCTGAAAGCTTCGGGCATCCCGCTGACGTTGCGGGTGGCAGGGATCGTTTCGCTCCCCCTGCTCCCGACGGCGGGAGCGCTCATAAAACTGTTGGCTCCGGCGCTGGCCAAGGCATGATGCATTGGCCGCGACTGCCTGCAGTGAGGCACGATTTCAGGGATTGAGTCCACGGGCATCCCGCGCTGCGAACTGAACGGGGTGCCGAAGCGATCAAGCGGCAACTTCTGCGGAGGCCAGACTTTCGACAGCTACACTCAGAGGCGATGGATGCTCTTCGCCTTCTCGTCTTCACGGCTCTCTGGACCGCTCTCTGGGTGTCGCCGTTGCCGGCTCGATTGCGTCGATTCGAGCTTGCTGCCGGCCTGATCCCTTTTGGAGCGTTCGGCCTCCGTGTCTTTGCAGGCTTTTTCGTCGGTGTTCCCGCCGACGATCCTGTCCGGATGACGGTCGGACCACTGCTCGACTGGGTGAATGGACGTGTCGGAACCGTGCCTTATCAGTGGGTTCTCGACGGAGCGGTGGGGATAGGTCTGGTCTGGCTTGCCTTGGCTTTCGAGATCCCCCGACGGTCTCGCATCGCCACGGCTTGGATCATGCCCTCGGTGGCGATCCTGAGCCTGCTGAGCCTGCAGGTCACGGGAGAGCCAATCGAGATCACGCTCGCATCCCGGCTGCCAGCCGTGCTTTTGGCGCTGGTTGTTGCGGGCCTGATCGGCAGCGTCATTCGCTGGACACCGAGCTCAATCAGCGTGCCTCTGCGGCGGAAGGCCCTGATGGCGGTGATCCTGATTCTGCCGGGAGCCGTTGCGGTCGGTTCTGGTGTCTTGGCCGCATGTGCGGCGATTCCGGGCCGCCAGGCTGCCGTCGAGTCTGTCGTCGCTTTGACGACCGGGCTCTTGGCGGGGTTGGCCGGCTGGTGGTTCTGCCAATTCGAGCGAACGAGAAGCCGGCTGCTGTTTGCGATGTCCGTCGGAGTGGCTGTCGGTGCAATCGTGGCCCGGAATTCGGCAGCAAAGGGAGGTTTCGTTCCACCCCCAGACCCGCCTGCCGAAGCGACCCTGCCCCAGGTTGCCAGCCCGTCAGCCGAAGGTGATCAGGACGACGGCATCCTCGTCCTCGTCGAAGGGGTCGAAGTCGCCGTCGTACGGGCCGAAGACACGGGGGGATTCTGGCGGGATGAACATGGCTGCAACTCCTGTCTGGATTCACTCCACCATGGGGTCGGCCGAGAATCAAATGCTTGGAAATGAGCCTGTAAAACGCTATCTTTCGGGTTCGCGCCCGCGCGGGCGCGGGCCCCGAGACACCCACCATGAGAGGGACCGCCTCATCCGGTCCAAAGACGCCGCATGGCCAGTTCCACCGCCCCACTCGACACGCAGGATCCCTGGTTTCAGGACCGGTTCGCCGACCGCATCGGCGGCCCGGCCTACGGCAAGGGCAACGAGATCTACAAGTTCGAACTCATCAAGCGGGCCAAGCGGAAGGCGCTGGCCGATCATCCCGAACGGCGAATGCTCGACTTCGGGATCGGTGAGAACGACGAGATGGCACCGGAGAGCGTTCGGGCGGTGATGCGACGGGAGGTCGACCGGCCCGAGAACCGCGGCTACGCCGACAACGGAATCGCCATCTACAAGGAGGCGGTCGCCGCCTTCATGCAGCGGGAGTTCGACGTCGCCCTCGACCCGGTCACCGAGATCAACCACTGCATCGGCTCGAAGACGGCCTACTCCATGCTGCCGGCCGCGTTCATCAATCCCGGCGACGTCACCCTGATGACCGTGCCCGGTTATCCCGTGGCGGGCACGGCGACCCGCTGGTTCGGCGGAGTGGTCCACAGGCTGCCGCTCGTGCCCGAGAACGACTTCTTCCCCGACCTCGACGGGATTCCGGACGAGGTGCTTGCGAAGACGAAGATGCTCGTCCTCTGCTATCCCAACAGCCCCACCGGCAGGACGGCGACCAGGGAGTTTTACGAGCGGGTGGTCGAATTCGCGGTCCGAAACCGGGTGATCGTGGTTCAGGATGCCGCCCACATCATGCTGTCCTACGACGACCAGCCGCTCTCCTTCCTTTCGGTCGATGGGGCAAAGGAGGTGGGTGTCGAGGTGCACTCGATGTCGAAGGGCTTCCACATGATCGGCTGGCGGCTCGGCTGGGTCTGCGGCCACGAGAAGCTGGTTCGGGCCTTCGCCGACGTGAAGGACAACTGCGATTCGGGCCAATTCATGGCGATCCAGAAGGCGGGCGCCGCGGCCCTCGCAGACGCCGAGATTCCACGCCGGGTGAGGGAGAAGTATCGCCGCCGGCTGGAAAAACTCGTCGGCGTGCTGCGGGCCGTCGGCTTCGAGTGTGAAATGCCGGGTGGCACCTATTTTCTCTACACGAAGAGCCCCAAGGGGGCGGGCGACCGCGGCTTCACCACGGCTCAGGATGCCAGCCAGTTTTTGATCAGCGAACTGTCGATCTCGACCGTGCCCTGGGACGACTGCGGATCCTACCTGCGTTTTTCGGCGACCTACGAGGCCGAGGACGAGGCCGCCGAGGACGACCTGATGGCCGAAACCCACTCCCGCCTGTCGCGTGCCCGACTCAAGTTTTAACGTTCGCCAGTGCGGCTGTTTTTCGACCGTTTCAGGAGATACATCGATGCCGACCGCCAGACTCTCTCGTGCCATCCTCTGGACCCTGCTGGTCGCCGCGATGCTCATGCCGACAGCCGGCTGTGGCGGCACGAAGAAGAAGGGCAGGAAGGGGGGGCTGACCGTCAAGGAGCAGCTCACCCGGGCGGAGAAGGAGACCAACCCCGACCGCAGTGCCGCCGCCTATCTCAGGGTCGCCCGGTCGCAGATGGTGGCCGGCGACAAGACCGGCGCGAAGGACTCGGCCCGCATGGCCTTCGACAAGCTCTCGGGCGACGGCGACGCGGGCCTGTTTGCCCAACGGCTGCTCGAAGTGGCGGCGTGCTACGTCGAGATGGGAGACAAGAAATTGGCCCGCGATGCCGTCAAGCGGTCTGTCGAACTCGCCGGCAAGGTGGAAGATCCTGTCCGCAAGACGAAGGTGCTCGCAGACGCCGGCGGCTTCTCGGGCGACAAGCTCAAGGGTCTCGGTGACGCGACGGCGGCCAAGGAAATGCTCGCCGCCGCCGCCGCCGCCGCCGAGGCGGTGGAGCCGCGGTTTCAGGCGGAGGCGCTCGCGGCCGTGGCTCTCGGCTACGCCCGTGGAGGGCTCGCCGAAGCTGCCAGCGAGATGGTGGGCAAGCTCGAGCAGGCGGCCAAGGCGATCGAGGAACCGCGGGCCAAGGCGGAGGCGCTCGCGGCGGCCGCCAACGTGAAGGCCCAGGGGGGCAAGGCCGACGAGGCGAAGGAGCTTCTCTCACAGGCAGCCGCGGCCGCGAAGTCGGTCGAGCGATCGGAGAGCCGGGCCTATGCCCTGCTCGCCGTCGCCACGGCCAGCGCCGCCGCCGGCGACACGAAGGCCGCAGTCGCCCTGCTCAAGGAGGCCGACAAGGCTGCCGACAAGGTCCCGGAAGGAGACGCCAAGAAGACGATCGTCGAAAGGGTGCGGACCATGCAGTCGACGCTCGAAAAGAAGAAGTAGGACGGGCGGGCCCCGATGTGAGACAGGCCGAAGCCTGTCCCACCTCTGCATCGCCGGGCCGCAGGCCTGGTCAGCACCTGCCTGCTCTGGGAATGTCGGTGGTCCGCAGGCTGCTATTTGCCCGTGACCTGCTTGAGCGCGGCGAGGGCGAGTTTCCGCGCCTCGGCGTGGTCGACGATCGGCTCCGGGGAACCCTGCGGATCACTCCAGCGGCGGACGTAGGACCCGTCGGGATCGAACTTTTCGGCCTGGCTCGTCGGATTGAAGATCCGGAAGTAGGGGGCTGCGTCGGCGCCACAGCCGGCCGCCCACTGCCAGCCGAGCGTGTTGGCCGCGAGGTCGGCATCGACGAGCGTGTCCCAAAACCAGCGTGCCCCTTCGAGCCACGAGATCCGCAGATCCTTGACCAGGAAACTCGCCACGATCATGCGGACGCGGTTGTGCATCCAGCCGGTGGCCCAGAGCTGCCGCATGCCGGCGTCGACGATCGGGAAGCCGGTTCGGCCCCGCTGCCAGGCCCGCAGGCCGACCGGATCATCGGCCCACGGAAACCGGGCGTAGTCGGCGCGAAGCGGTGCCGATGCCGTATGTGGAAAGTGATAGAGCAGGTGGTTGGCAAACTCTCGCCAGCCGAGTTCACGCAGATAGACCTCCGGGCCGCCCGTGATCGTTGCGGCGGGCCTGCCGCCAACCGCGGCCCGGACGGCATGCCAGATGCGGCGCGGGGAGATCTCACCGAAGTGCAGGTGGGGCGAGAGGCTGCTCGTGCCGAGGCGATCGGGCCGGTCGCGATCGGAGCCATATGCGCCGATCGCGCCACCGAGAAACCGGTCGAGACGCTCGCGTGCGCCGGCTTCGCCGGGCGTCCAGGTCGTCCGCATCGTGCCCGCCCAGTCGATCGCGGGGAGCAGCCCGAGCGAGTCGATCGGCGTTGATGCGATCCCGTTGCCGGCAGGCTTCAGCCGGCCCGCAGCCCCGACCGGAGCGGCAGGCTCATCCCTGCCGAGCAGCGACCTCCAGAACGGCGTGAACACCTGATAGGGCCTGCCCTCCTTGGTGGCGACCTGCATCGGCTCGAAGAGCAGCGAGCCGTTGAAGCTCTCAGCCGCGAGTCCATCGGCGGCGAGAGCCTTCTTGATCCGGGTGTCGCGGGCGATGACAGCGGGCTCGTAGCGCCGGTTCCAGACGACATCGGTCGCGGCGACCTCGCGGGCCAGCGTCTGCAGCGCCTCGAGCGACGGCCCGCGCCTGATGACGAGCGGCGTGCCCGCCTTGTCGAGCGCCTTCGCGAGCGCTCGAAGCGAGTGGTGGAGCCACCACCGGGATGCCGCCCCGGGCTCCCAGGGCGATTCCTCCTCGGGCGCCCAGATGAAGACCGGCACGATCCGGCCGCGGGCCGCCGCCGCCGCGAGGGCGGGATTGTCGTCAAGCCGGAGGTCGTGACGAAACCAGACGATCGTGGTCGCTGACATGTCCGGCGGGCTCCTGCGGGGCATGGGGATGCCAGGCTCCCGAGGCCCGAGATATTCCAAGGGTGTGGCGGCGAATACCTTCAGGTAGGATAGTCTCGAATCAGTCTTTGATGGTCAGAGAAATTCATGCGCGGAATCGTCGCCCTGCTGATCATCTGCGGGCTCCTGCCTCTGCCGCCTCTCGGGGCCGAGGAACGGGTGTCGTTCAACCGCGACATCCGGCCGATCATGTCGGATACCTGCTTCCACTGCCACGGCTTCGATGCCAAGTCGCGGGAGGCGGGGCTGCGGCTCGACCTTCGTGACGCGGCCCTCAGGCCGACCGAGGGGGACGTCGTTCCGATCGTTCCCGGTGACCCCGACTCGAGCGAGATCATCCGCCGGATCTTCGCTGCCGACGAGCCGATGCCGCCGGAATCGGCCCACAAGCCGCTGACCGACGCGCAGAAGCAGTTGTTCCGACGCTGGGTGGCGGAGGGCGCCGTCTACGAGCCGCACTGGGCCTATGCGCCGCTCGCGCGGCCTGCCGTGCCCGCCACGGCCTCGGGCACGAATCCGATCGACGCCTTCATCGAGGCCAAACTCGCTGCCAAAGGGCTACGGCCGTCAGCCGAGGCGCCGACGCACGTGCTCGACCGCCGGCTCGCGCTCGACCTCACCGGGCTGCCGCCGGAAGCGGCGCTACCGAAGAATGGACCGCTGCCCGCGGGCGATGCGCTCGTTGATGCGCTGCTTGCGTCACCCCACTTCGGCGAGCGGATGGCCGTGTGGTGGCTCGACATCGCCCGCTATGCCGACACCGTCGGCTTCCATGGCGACCAGAACCAGCGGATCTTCCCCTACCGCGACTACGTGATCGGCGCGTTCAACGCGAACAAGCCCTTCGACCAGTTCACCCGCGAGCAGCTGGCCGGCGATCTGCTGCCGAATCCGACGACCGAGCAGCTCGTCGCCACCGGCTACAACCGGCTCAATATGATGACCCGCGAAGGGGGCGCGCAGCCGAAGGAGTATCTCGCGAAGTACGGCGCCGAGCGGGTGCGGAGTGTGGCGGCGGCCTGGTTTGGCAGCACGTTCGGCTGTGCCGAGTGCCACGACCATAAGTTCGACCCGATCAAGGCCCGCGACTTCTACGAACTGCAGGCCTTCTTCGCCGACGTGAAGCAGTGGGGCGTCTACAGCGACTACGGCTACACGCCGGAGGCGGAACTTCGCGGATTCGACAACGAGCATCCGTTCCCGCCGGAGATCGAGGTCGAGAGTCCGTGGCTCAAGAAGCAGGTGGCGGCGACCCGCCGGGCGCTCGCCGGCCAGCTCACGTTGGCGGCGGAGCGGCTGGCGGCCGATCCGCGGGGCGTGACCGCCCAGGCTGACTGGGAGTCAAAGGCCGCCGCGTTCCTCGAGGCACACTCCGATGGCTGGCTCACGCTGTCGTCGGAGAAAGCCGAAGTCTTGAAGGACGGTAAGCCCGTGCCTGACCGCACGGTGAACGTCGCGCCGGATGCCGTCGTCTTGATCGCCGAGCCGCTGGGCAAGGGCGAGTCGCTGCGGATCGCCGCCGATGTGGTCGCCGGAGAGACGGTGGCCGCCGTGCGGATGGAGATTCCCTTCGACACCCTGGCCCCGGCCGACCGCGGAGCCGTCCTCGGAAAGACGGTCAGGCTCTCGCTGGCGATCCACCCTGCGGAGGGCAAGCCGCGGCCCGTCACGATGCGGACCGGCGACGCCACCGACCGCCGGCCCGTCTATGTCTCGGGGGTCGAGGTGCCCGGGGTCGATCGTGAATGGCGGCTGCCGTTCGAGCTCGAAGAGAGTGCACGTCCGCGGGCGGTGTGGCTCGTCGATCCGGTCGTCGTCCAGCCCGGCGATCGGCTCGTGGCGACCATCAATGTCGATGGCCGGATTTCGCTGCGCCTGTCGGTCAGCCCGTTCGGGGCTGTCGACCCCAAGGACGTCGCCGGAGCCGACGACCTGGCCACGATCATCACGCCTGTCTCGGCACGCTCGCCGGAGCAGGCACAACGCGCCGCCTCGCTGTTCCTGCTGTCCACGGCTCACGACCGTGCCGCGTACGACGGTGTCCGCACGCGGGCGGAAAAAGTCCGCGGTCTGTTCGACGGTAAGGCATGGACGATGGTCACGCAGGCCGCCGCCACTCCGCTGCCGGTCCGCGTGCTGCCACGCGGCAACTGGCAGGACGAAACCGGTCCGGTGGTCCTCCCGGCCACCCCGTCGTTCCTGCCCGCGCGGCTGGAAAGCACCGACGCGAAGCGGCTCACGCGGCTCGATCTCGCCAACTGGCTCGTGTCGGCTGCCAATCCGATCACTCCCCGGGCGGTGATGAACCGCCTCTGGGCGGTGTTTTTCGGCACGGGGCTCAGCGCCGTCGTCGACGATCTGGGCTCGCAGGGCGAACTGCCAACGCACCCGGAGCTGCTTGACTGGCTGGCCTGCGAGTTTCATGAGTCGGGCTGGGACATGAAGCACATGATCCGGCTGATCGTGACCAGCCGCACGTACCGGCAGTCGAGCTCGCTCGTGCCGGCGGCGTTGGCCGTCGATCCGGGCAACCGGCTGCTCGCCTCGCAGAACCCGCGCCGGCTGGAGGCGGAGTTCGTCCGCGACAACGCCCTGGCGATCGCCGGCCTTCTCGACCTCGACGATCTCGGCGGCCCCAGCGTGAAGCCGCATCAGCCGGCCGGCTACTACGCCTCCCTCCAGTTCCCGAATCGCGACTACGTCGCAGACACCGACGGCCGCCAGTGGCGGCGCAGCCTCTACATGCACTGGCAGCGGACGTTCCTCCATCCGATGCTCGCGAATTTCGACGCACCCGCCCGCGACGAATGTGCCGCGGCCCGAAACGGCAGCAACACGCCGCAGCAGGCGCTGACGCTGCTCAACGACCCGATCTTCGTCGAGGCGGCGCGGGTGTTCGCGGCCCGACTCCTCGAGGATGCGGCCGCCACCGACGACGCGGCCCGCATCCGCCTCGCGTATCGACAGGCCGTCAACCGCGAGCCACACGAGCGGGAACTGGCATCGCTCGTGGGCTTCCTCGACACCCAGCGCGCGGCCTTCAAGGCCGCGGCCGCCGATGCCGAGAAGTCGCTCGCCGTCGGCCTCGCCCCCCGCCCCAAACTCGACCCGGTCGAACACGCGGCCTGGACGCAAGTCGCCCGCGTGCTCCTGAACACGCAGGAAGTGATCACCAGGTACTGACATGCACCTCGATCCACTGACCATCGCCCGCCGGAGTTTTCTCCGCCAAAACACCTACGGCCTCGGCGGCATCGCGCTGGCGATGCTCGGCCATGAGTCACTGGCTGCGACGGCGAAGCCTGCCGGCCTCCCGAAGCCGGAAGATTGGACCGGCGCACTCGCGGCCCCGCACTTCCCGGTGAAGGCCAAGCGGGTGATCTTTCTGTGCATGGCGGGTGGGCCTTCCCAGTTCGAATCGTTCGACTGGAAACCCGCACTCAAGGAACTCAACGGCAAGGAGTTTCCCGAGTCGTTCACGAAGGGGCAGCAGCTCGCTCAGCTGCAGAACACCGTTCTGAAGGCACGTGGTTCGTTCGTCGGCTTCAAGCAGCACGGCGAGTCGGGCATCGAGGTGAGCGACCTCTTTCCAAATATCGCCCGCCAGGCCGACAAGCTGTGCGTGATCCGCTCGATGCAGACCGAGCAGATCAATCACGACACGGCCCACGCCTTCATGAACACCGGCTCGATCATCAAGGGCCGTCCAAGCATGGGCTCATGGCTGCTCTACGGCCTCGGATCGGCCACGCAGGAACTGCCCGGGTTCATCGTGCTCACGTCGGCCGGCAGGACGGGGCAGCAGCCGATCTCGGCCCGGCAGTGGTCGAGCGGCGTGCTGCCGAGCCGCTTCCAGGGGATTCTCTTCCAGTCGAAGGGGGATGCCGTCCACTACATCGGCAACCCGGAAGGCGTCTGCCAGAGTACTCAGCGGCAGGTCGTCGAGGAGGTCGGCCGGCTCAACGGTTTTCTCGCCGCCGAGCAGAACGACCCGGAGATCGCCACGCGGATCGCCCAGTACGAAATGGCCTTCCGGATGCAGGCGAGTGTGCCCGAACTCACCGACTTCACCGGCGAGACGCAGGAGACGCTTGATCTCTACGGCGTCAAGCAGCCGGGCGACGGCTCGTTCGCTTCGAACTGCCTGCTCGCCCGGCGGCTCGCGGAACGCGGCGTCCGCATGATCCAGCTCTATCACCGCAACTGGGACCACCACGGCGGCATCGAAGACGGCATGAAGGACGCGTCGGCCACCGTCGACAAAGCCTCCGCGGGCCTGATCGAGGATCTCGCCCGCCGCGGTCTTCTCGAAGACACACTCGTGCTCTGGGGTGGCGAGTTTGGCCGCACGCCGATGGGGCAGGGCAGCGGCCGCGACCACCACATTCTGTCGTTCAGCGTGTTTCTCGCCGGCGGTGGCATCAAGCCGGGCATCACCTGGGGCGCGACCGACGAACTCGGCTACCGGGCCATCGAAAATCCGGTCGCGGTTCACGACCTGCATGCCACCATGCTCGCGGTTCTGGGCATCGACCACCATCGGCTGACGACGAGGTTTCAGGGGCTCGATGTCCGCCTGACAGGCATCGCCGGAAAGGTCGTCTCGGGCATCATGGCCTGACCGGCCGCGGAGGCGAGCGGTCGGCCGCGATCGCGGTGTGCAGGATCTCGATCGGGTGCATGGCCAGCCTGCCGGTGGCGTCGAAGATCTGATGCCGGCAGCTCGTGCCCGGAGCCGCGATGAGGGTCTCCTGGGACGTCGCCCGCAGGGCCGGAAAGAGGACCAGTTCGCCGATCTCCATCGAGAGAGCGAAGTGCTCCCGCTCGTAGCCGAACGAGCCGGCCATGCCGCAGCAGCCGCTGGGAATGGTTTCAACGACATGGTTTCGCGGCAGCGAGAGGCAGGCCACCGTCGGGGCGAGCGAGGCGATCGCCTTCTGGTGGCAGTGGCCGTGGAGCCGGATCGAACGGGCCTGATCGTCGAACGCCTCCGGAGTGATCCGGCCCTGGGCGGCCTCCCGGGCGAGGAACTCATCGATCAGGAGCGTTCGGCTGGCGAGCGCCTTTGCCCGGCCGGCCAGAGGCTCGGGCACGAGATCTGGATATTCGTCGCGAAACGAAAGAATCGCCGAGGGCTCGATGCCGACGAGCGGGGCCTCGTCGCTGATCAGGTCGGAGAGCAGTTCGACGTTTCGCACGGCAAGATCCCGGGCCTCGCGGACGAGCCCCTTCGAGAACTGCGCCCGGCCGCTGTCGACATGCCGGGGCACGACCACCTCGTATCCGAGCGCCTCGAGGAGTTCGACCGCCTTGATGCCGAGGGGCGCGTCGAGCGTGTCGGTGAACTCGTCGCAGAACAGATGAACCCGGGCTTGGGGCGTCGGCCCACGGCGGGGGCCGCGGCGGCCGAGCCAGCCGCGAAGCGTGGTCGGAGGCAGTCTGGGCAGCGAACGCTTGGGATGGAATCCGAGGATCCACTTGAGGAATTGCGAGATGCCCGGGGCAGTGACGGCGATGTTGTGGAGCCAGGGTGCGATGGCCGCCCGGCGGAGCGCCGCCGCGGAGCCCGCGACCAGACGGGTCCGCAGGGGCACGCCACGGGCGTCGTGCAGGTGCTGCTGCCACTCCGCCTTGAGCCGTGCCATGTCGACGTTCGACGGGCATTCCGATTTGCAGGCCTTGCACGAGAGGCAGAGATCCATGACGTCGGCGATCTCGGGATTCGTCCACGGGTCGGCGGCGCCCTGTCCGCCCGCCAGCGCCTTCCGGAGGACGTTGGCCCGTGCCCGAGTCGTGTGTGCCTCGTCGCGGGTGGCCATGAAGCTCGGGCACATCGTGCCGCCGAACAAGTGCGAGCTGCGGCACTGGCCGACGCCCGTGCACTTCTCGGCCGCCCGAAGGATGCCTCCGGTGTCGGCAAAGCGAAACACCGTTTCGTGGTGCGGCTCGGGAGCGGCCGGCAGGATGCGAAGCGAGGTGTCCATCGGCGGCGTGTCGATGATCTTGCCGGGGTTGAGGATCCCCGCCGGATCGAACAGCCGCTTCACGGCGACGAGCAGCTCAAAGCACTCGTCGCCGAGCATCGTGCGGATGAACTCGCCCCGCAGGCGGCCGTCGCCGTGCTCGCCCGAGAGGCTCCCCCGGTAGCGTTTCACGAGCCCGGCCACGTCGGCCGCGACCTCGCGAAACATCTTCAATCCCGCGGCCGAATGCAGGTCGAAGAGCGGACGCAGGTGGAGCTCGCCCGCGCCGGCATGGGCATAGTGGACGCACTCGATCCCGTATTTCTCCGAGAGCAGCCGGTCGAACTCCGCGATGTAGGCGGGGAGATCCGCGACGGCCACGGCGGTGTCCTCGACGACCTCCCGCGGCTTGGCGTCGCCCGGCAGGTTGTTGACGAGCCCCTGCCCCGCCCGCCGCAGTTCCCAGACCCTGTCGCAATCGGGACCGAACAGCATCGGATAGGCGTAGCCGAGGCCCGCCGACCGCAGCTCGGCCTCGACCTTTCGGAGACCACCCGCCAGATGTTCCCGATCGGTGTCGCGGAGTTCCACGACGAGCACCGCGGCCGGATCGCCGACGAGGAATCCTCGATTTCTGGACTGCGCGAGGTTGTCGCGGGTGCAGTCGAGAATCTTTTTGTCGATCAGTTCGCAGCCGGTGGGCCGGTGTCGCATCGCCACGAGCGTCGCGCGGAGCGCCTCGTCGACCGAGTGGCAATGCACGCAGAGCAGGCCGCCGGGGGGCGGCAGCGGAATCAGGCCGAGAGTGAACTCGACCCCGAAGAAGAGCGTGCCCTCGGAGCCCGCAAGCAGCCGGCAGAGATTGAACGGCTGCGTGCTTGCAGGATCGAAGCACGAGGCGTCTGCGAGCGCGTCGAGCGCGTAGCCGGTGTTCCGCCGGGTGACCTCGGGCCGGGGGAACGAGTCGCGGATCAGGCGGCGGTTCGCCTCGTTGCCGAGCAGGTCACGAAGCCCGCGGAGGATCCTGGTCTCGAGCCTGTCGGGTCCCGCACACCGGCCCGCGAACTCTCCCGGCGAGAGCGGGCCGAAGGTCGCCTCCGAGCCGTCGGCGAGAAACCCGCGGGCCCGAAGCAGATGCTCGCGGGTCGATCCGTATGCGATCGAGTTGGAACCGCAGGAGTTGTTTCCAACCATCCCGCCGATCGTCGCCCAGGATGCGGTCGAGGTTTCGGGCCCGAAGAAGAGCCCGTGTGGTGCAAGGAATCGGTTCAGCTCGTTGCGGACGACCCCCGGCTGCACGCGGACGGTCCGCCGCTCGGTGTCGAGGGACAGGATGCGGTTCAGGTGCCGGCTGAGATCGACGACGATGCCGCCGCCCACAACCTGCCCCGCGAGCGACGTTCCGGCCCCCCGCGGGATGACCCCGATCCGGTGCTCGGCTGCGAACCGCAGCACCGCGGCGACGTCGGCTTCCGACCTGGGGAAGACCACGGCGAGCGGCCGCTCCTGGTACTCGGAGGCATCAGTCGAGTAGATCGTCCGGCCGAGATCGTCGACCAGGAGGTCGCCCTCGAGCCGGGCGGCGAGGGAGTCGAGGGATTGCGGAGGGATGGTAATCTCGACACCCGGTCGACGGAGTGGGGATGCAACCTGACGCGTTCCAGGGCGTTCAATTCAAAGGACGGTTCGTTCGCGGGCCAGCATGAGCATACCCTCCGGCTTCACCGCCGGACCGTGTCGAAACAGCACGAGGGAAAAGAGATGGGATCAAAGCCCGGAATCAGGCGGGCGATCATCGGCGTTGTGATCCTTGCCGGAATCTTCCTCGTCACCGGACGGGCAGTCCAGACGGCGGCTCCAGTGCGGCAGGGTCCGCAGCCGCTCCTTTCCGGTGATCATGGCGTGGGCAGGCTCGTGCCGGCCACGACCTATGCCGATCTCGAAGGCCGGTCCCACACGTTGGCCGCTGCCGACGGGTCGTTCACCGTGTTTGCGATGACGAGCACCTCCTGTCCGCTGAGCAGGAAGTATCTTCCCACGCTCGTCGACCTCGCCGCATCCGCGCCGGAAGGGGTGCGGTTCATCCTCGTGAACGCCATCTCCACCGATGAACTGCAGGCGATGCGGGAGGCGGCCGCCCGGTTCAAGCCGGGCGTGATCTACGTGCCCGACATCAACGCGGCTCTGGCCCGGTCGCTGGGGGCGACCACAACCACCGATGTGGTCGTGATCGATTCCCGGCGAACGGTCGAGTATCACGGCGCGATCGACGATCAATACGGTTTTGGCTATTCGCTCGATGCGCCGCGGCGACGATTTCTGGCCGACGCACTGCGGGCGCTCTCGGCCGGCGAGAAACCGGCCGTCACGGCCACAGATGCGCCTGGCTGCGATCTCGACCCGGGAGAGGGGCCGCCGGCGGCCGACTCGGTCGTCACCTATCACAATCGGATCTCCCGGATTCTCGATCGCCACTGCGTGGAATGCCATCGCGCCGGGGCCGCCGGACCCTTCCCGCTCGACACCTACGCCGATGCGGCCGGCCATGCCGCGATGGTCGAGACCGTGATCGAACGGGGCACGATGCCCCCCTGGTTCGCCGCCCCGACCGCCTCCGCGGAAGCGGCCGGTCGCTCGTCGCACCATTCGCCCTGGGCCAACGACCGCTCTCTGGCGGATTCAGAGAAGCGGGACCTTCTTTCGTGGCTCGCGGGTGGCCGGCCCCAAGGTGATCCCGCCGACGCACCGACGCCGCGGAGATTTCCCGATGAATGGCAGATCGGCATGCCCGACGCGGTGTTCGAGTTTGCTGAGCCGGTGCGGGTGAAGGCGACCGGGGTGATGCCATACCAGACGGTGATCGTCGAAACGCATCTGCCCGAAGATCGCTGGGTGCGGGCGATCGAGGTGCAACCGGGTGACCGAAACGTGGTTCACCATGCCCTCATTCATCTGGCACGTGTCGGGGAAAACGCCGCCGATCCGCGGGACGCCGCGGCCGAAGAGCGGGGCGGCTTCTGGGGTGAGTATGTGCCAGGGCAGAACACGCTCGTTTATCCCGAAGGATTCGCCAAACTCCTGCCGAAGGGGGCCAGGCTCCGGTTCCAGATGCACTACACGCCCAATGGAACCGCCACCACCGACCGCACGCGGGTGGGTGTGATCTATGCAAAGGAGCCGCCCCTGCACGAGATTCGGGTGGCGGGGATCGTCAACGCCCGGATCTCGATCCCGCCGGGCGTGGCCGACCACCGCGAGGAGGCGTCGCTGAAACTTCCTTTCGACGCCACGATCATGGGATTTCTTCCGCACCTCCACGTCCGCGGCAAGGCCTGCCGCTACGAATACATCCGCAGCGACGGCACGACCTCCACCCTGCTCGACATTCCTCGGTACGACTTCAACTGGCAACTGCTCTATCGTCTCCACGAGCCGCTCGCACTGCGGGCGGGCGACAGGCTGAAGTTCATCGCCTGGTACGACAACAGCGCTGGGAATCCGGCGAATCCCGATGCCACGAAGACGGTCCGCTGGGGGCCGCAGACGTTCGACGAGATGCATCTGGGATACGTCGAGTATTTCGTGCCCGGCACCAGGCCTCGCCGCACCGGCGGCCGCCACCCTTTTCAATCGACTCAAGTCGACTGAAAACGATCAGCCCAGCGGCCGGAATCACTCGCGCGGTCGCAGCGGGGGCCCGGGCCGCGTCTTCTTGCGGGTCTTTTCGCCGATCCGTACAACACGTGATCCACGAACCAAGTCTTCCCGAGGGGTTTTCCGTCATGGCCACGGCCACCGCAGCGCAGAAGTCTGCCAGGCTTCCCGAATCGAAGAACGTCGGCAGCACGCTCGACAAGGCGATGAACGCCGGCAAGGGCATCCTCCGGCTCTCACCAACCTGGGTGCCGCGGAGTTTCCTCCACCCCGGCAAGCGGGTTCGTCTCCATCCTGACGACTACTACTCCTATGGCCTCGACAGGGGCGGCATCGACGAGCGCTGGTTTGCCAGCACGACCGAGGCGGCGAACGAAGGCCGCGTGCCTGACGAGGGGCTGTCGTGGTGTGTGTTCGACGGCGAGCGGTTCCTGCTGCGGGACGCCGTCGCCGAAGGGGGTGCGAAGCTCGTCGGTTCTCGCATCTGGGACCGCTACAAGAAGTGGCCTGTCTATTCGAAGTTCTTCGACAACATGGGGCCGATCCCCCATCACATGCACCAGTCGTTCGAGGACGCCAAACTCGTCGGCCAGGAAGGAAAGCCCGAGAGCTATTACTTCCCGCCGCAATACAACAACTGCGACAACCACTTCCCCTACACCTTCATGGGGCTCGAGCCGGGCACCACGAAGGAGGATGTCCGCCGCTGCCTGGAAAACTGGAACCGTGGGGACAACGGCATCATCGACCTCGCCAAGGCCTACCGGCTCGAGCGGGGCACCGGCTGGCTGATCCCACCGGGCGTCCTGCACGCCCCGGGTTCGCTGCTCACCTACGAGCCGCAGTGGGGCAGCGACGTGTTCGCGATGTTCCAGTCCCTCGTCGAGGGCCGCGCAGTTCCCTGGAGCCTGCTCGTCAAGGACATGCCCAAGGAAAAACACCAGGACCTCGACTTCATCATCGGCCAGCTCGACTGGGAGAAAAACGTCGATACGCATTACAAGGAGAGCAACTTCCTCTCTCCCGTCGTGGACGAGAAGCGGAGTGACAAGGGTGCGACCGACCGCTGGATCGTCTACGGCCATGTCGACGGCAAGCAGCTCTTCAGTGCCAAGGAGCTGACGCTCGAACCCGGTGCCAAGATCACGGTCAAGGACGCCGGCGCCAGCGGCTGGATCACCGTTCAGGGCGAGGGGCGGGTCGGCCTGCACGACGTCGCCACGCCGACCTTGATCCGCTTCGGCCAGATGACCGCCGACGAGCTCTTCATCTCGGCCGACGCCGCGGCCGAGGGCTATACAGTCGAGAACACCGGCCCCGGCCCGCTCGTCTCGCTGCGATACTTCGGCCCCGACGTTCATCCCGATCTGCCCAAGCACGGAAGAAGGTCCTGACACATGCCCCACTCCGCCCCAAAACTGCACAACGCCATGTGGCCCGGCCTCGTCGGCAAGGGCAGCGACGCCGGCCAGGAGCCGCCGATCTCGCTCGAGCGGATGCTCGAGCTCACCGCCGCGGCGAACGTCAACGGCCAGAAGTTCGACGGCATCGACTATTTCCTCTTTCTGCCGCACACGAATCCCGAGGCGAGCGACGGCGAACTGTTGGCGATCGCCGACACGATCGCCAAGCATGGTTTCACGGTGGGCTCGCTCGTGGCCCCGGTCTGGCCGGGCACGGTCGGCGATTCGGCGATGGGCGATGCGGCCGCGAAGGAGAAGTTTCTCTCGGCCGTGAAGATAGCCTGCCGGATCGCGAAGGTCTTCGAGAAGCACGGCGTGCGGAAGTATGGCGTGATTCGGATCGACTCGGCCGAGTTTGGGGTGGCCAAGTGGCGGGAGAACCCGAAGGCCAACACGGCCAGGATCGCCGCGACCTTCCGCGAGGCGGCCAAGATCGCCAGGGACAACGGCCAGCGGCTGGCTGCCGAAGGGGAGATCTGCTGGGCGGGGATGCACTCCTGGAAGGACATGCTCGACCTGCTCGAGGAGGTCGGGATGCCGGAGACGCTCGGCTTTCAGGCCGATCTGGCCCATACCTATCTCTACCTCCTCGGCTACAACGCCCCGGAGCACGCCCTCGTGCAGCCGGGCTACACTGAGGCCGAGTTCTGGCCGGCCTACAGGCAGATGGTCGCCAGGCTCCGGCCCTGGACGATCGACTTCCACGTGGCCCAGAACGACGGCCAGGTCCACGGTGCGGGTTCGCACGACAAGACGGGCAAGCACTGTCCTGCCGACGATCCCGCCGGCAAACTCGACATCGTGAAGTGCTCGGGCGAGTGGCTCGAAGGGGCCGAAGATCGCGGCATCAGGCACATCTGCTGGGACGGCTGCATGTTCCCCAACACCACGCTCGAAGATCCCAGGACCTGGAACACGATCCTCGAGACCATGATCGCCGTCCGCGACGCGCACGGCTGGAACTGAAAAGGGAAGGACTCACAGATGGCAAAGCAGCTCCGGATCGGCATGATCGGCTATGGCTTCATGGGCCGGGCCCACTCCAACGGCTACAACCGGGTCAAGGACTTCTTCGACCTCGAATACCTGCCCGTGCTGCAGGCTGTGGCAGCCCGCGACGTCGAGAAGGCGCAGGCCTTTGCCGACCGCTGGGGCTACAAACGGGTCGAAACCGACTGGCGGAAGGTCGTGGCCGCGGATGACATCGACGCCATCGACATCTGCACGCCAAACAACCTCCACGCCGAGATCGCCATCGAGGCCGCCAGGCACGGCAAGGCGATCCTCTGCGAGAAGCCGCTCTCCATGGACGCGGCCGAGGGGGAGAAGATGTGCGCGGCGGTCGAGAAGGCCGGCGTGCCGAACATGGTCTGGTACAACTACCGGCGCATTCCGGCCGTCACCTTCGCCAAGCAGATCATCGACTCGGGCAAACTCGGCCGGGTCTTCCATTACCGGGCCGAATTTCTCCAGGACTGGACGATCAACGCCGACCTGCCTCAGGGCGGTGCGGCGCTCTGGCGGCTCGACTCGGCCGCGGCCGGCAGCGGCGTGACGGGCGACCTGCTCGCCCACTGCATCGACACGGCACTCTGGCTGAACGGCTCTGTCACCGACGTCACGGCGATGACCGAGACCTTCGTCAAGGAGCGGAAGCACCAGCTCACCGGCAAGATGGAGAAGGTCGGCATCGACGACGCCTGCTCCTTCCTCTGCCACTTCAAGAATGGCTCTCTCGGCCTCTTCGAGAGCACCCGCTATGCACGCGGCCACAAGGCCCTCTATACGTTCGAGATCAACGGCGAGAACATGAGTCTCAAATGGGACCTCCACGATCTCCACCGGCTGCAGGTGTTCGACTACAAGGACGAGGGGCCGATGCGGGGTTGGAAGAGCGTCCACGTGACCGACGGCGACCACCCCTACATGGACAAGTGGTGGGTGCCTGGCCTGGCGATCGGCTACGAACACTCCTTTGTCCATCAGGTGGCCGACTTCCTCGAGGCCTACGCGAAGAAGCAGCCGGCGCATCCCACGTTCCGCGACGCGCTCGAGACCCAGAAGGTCTGCGACGCGGTGCTCGCGAGCGCGAAGAGCCATCAGTGGGTCAACGTCTGACGGGTCGGCGACCTACGCGAGATGCTTATTACCCAAGCCATGACAGGCTGAAGCCTGTCCCACGTCGGGCAGCGTTAGGCCCGGAGGGCCGGGTGAACACCAGGTGGCGGAGCCGGCCAAGGAAAATTCGGCATGATGCCGAGATTTTCCGTGAAGCAGCCATGACAGGCTGAAGCCCGTCCCACGCAGGGGACGTTCAGGCTCCGGACTGTCCTACTTGCAGTCGGGCTCGAGGGCGGCGATCTTCGCGACCCGCCGGGCGTGACGGCCACCTTCGAAGGGGGTTTCCAGCCAGGTCTGCAGCATCTTGTCCTGGAGTTCGGCGCCGAGCAGTTCGGCCGACAGGCAGAGGACGTTGAGATCGTTGTGGCGGCGGCTCATCTCGGCCGTGACCTGGTCATGACAGGTGGCCGCCCGGACGCCATGCAGTTTGTTGGCCGCGATCGCCATGCCGACGCCGGTGCAGCAGAGCAGGATGCCCCGATCGACGGTGCCCTCGCTGACGCGGCCGGCCACGTCGGCGGCGATGTCGGGATAGTCGACCGCCTCGTCGCCATGGCTGCCGCAGTCGATCACCTCCTGCCCCATCTTTTCCAGGAGGCCGATGATCCGCAGTCGCGCCGCAACACCCCGATGATCGCTTCCGATGGCTATCCGCATGATCGCTCCGTGAAGGTCCTGGCCCACAGACCGTGACACGCTCAGTGACGCGGCAATTGTCCTTGAAGTGTATCCATTCTGGCGAGCAGATGCTGCCGGATTTGGTCCGCACATTTCCGATAGGTTGCCAGTGGACCCCCGATCGGGTCGAGCACGTCGACGCGGTCGGGCGACAGCAACGCCACCCGGCCTCCAGCCTCGGGAAACTGGGCGATTACTGCGGCCCTGTGGGAGGCGGTCATCGTCCAGATCAGGTCGGCCTGCCGGACGAGATTCTCCGTCACCGGCTGGCTCTCGTGGGCGGTGAGGTCGCCCCCGATCTCCCGGATCGCCTCCACGGCGTTGGAGCTGGCCCGACCCCCGCCCCAGGCCGCAATTCCGGCACTTGCGACGACGACGCCATGCTCCTCGACCTCCTCCGGACGGCAGCCAAACCGCTCCGCCATCATGCGGCGGAAGATCGCCTCCGCCATCGGGCTGCGGCAGGTGTTGCCGGTGCAGACGAAGAGCACCATCAGGCTGGAGAGGCGGCGGAGCGTTTCGGGCGACACGATGCCGGGGTGCACAACGTGAAACTCGTCATCCAGGACCTCGATCGTCGAGGCGGGCTGGGCGTATCGGGCACGTCCGTCGTCGATCACGAGGGCCACCGCCTGCCCGGTGCGGGCAAGCAGCTCCTCGGCGGTGACCGGCGGGGTTTCGCCTGCCCCGGCCGGCTCGGCGAGCACGACCGGTCCGGCGAGCATCCGCATGCAATCGGCGAGCATCGGATGGCCGGGCACCCGCAGCCGCAGCCGGCCGGCCCCGATGACGGCCTCCTTGGAGGTCGCCGGCAGTCGATGCACCAGGCTCTCCGGGTGGTCATCGGCGACGAGCATCGTCACCGGACCGGGCCAGCAGCGGCGGGCGATCCGCCTTCCGACCGCCGACAGCCGCGGCGCCCAGTCGAGCGCCTCGTCGGCACTCTTGAGGGCCAGCGTCAACGCCGGCTCGAGGTCCCGCGGCGCCGCCAGCGCGACCAGCCGGCCAACGGCGGCGGCGTCGCGGATGCTCGAGGCCACGACATAGTCGGTTTCCGTGGGAAAGGCCACGGAGCGGCCCTCGGCGAGGGTCTGCACCGCCCGATGCACGACATCCCGGGCGTCTTCGGTCTTCCGCAGGTCGATCACCATGGGCCGCATGGGCAAAGCCGGCTGCTCGGGTAAGGACCAGACACCAGAACGCACCGGCGGCGACATCGGTCGCGGGCGACATCGGTGGGAAAGAGAGGCGAGATGGAAAAAGTACCGGAATTTACGGGGCTGAGTCAAGCATCGACGCTCCTGCCGCCAGCCGGAAAAACGCCCTTTTCAACCAGAAAATCGCCGCTCTTTCGGGGTCCCTTCGGGCCCATTCGGAGAACCTCCCGCAGCGGACAGTTTTCGACTTGTGGCAGCAAGGCCGGCGCCGCTATTCCTCCCCGGCTTCAAGTCCGGCAACCCGAGCCCAAGGCAGTGCAGCGCCGATGCCCCGGCATCTGCTCACATCCTCCATGCAGATCAACCGCTCGTGCCGAGTCTTCGCGATCCTCGCCGCCTGCATGGCGACCGCGGGGACGGGCGTCGCACAGTTGCCGTCCCAGCCGGCCGCACAGCCGCCGCTGCAGTCATCCGCTCAGGCACCGGCCGGGCCGGCAGCATTGCCGGAACCCGCCTCCCCGCAGGCGGCGACCGACGCCAACCGGATCGTCGAGGTGCGGATCGAGGGCAATCATGCCACCGAGGTGTCGAAGCTGCCGAAACTCGTGACCCGGGCCGGGCAGATCTTCGATCCCCAGGCGATCGAGGAGGATGTTCGCACCCTGCACCGGTCGAGAAAGTTCATCGACGTGCACCCCAAATATGTTCGGGTCAAGGAGGGGGTGGTCGTGATCTTCCAGGTGGTGGAGCGGCCGATGCTGCGCTACGTGAAGTACGTGGGCAACGAAAAGGTCAGCACCCGGACGCTGCGGAAGAAGTCGGAGATCGACGTCGGCGACTCGATGGATCCCTACATCGTCGAGGAGGCCCGCCGCCGGCTCGAATCCTACTACCATGAAAAGGGCTATGACGCGGCCCGCGTGTCGACCGTCGAGGGGAGCAAGCCCGGCGACAAGGGGGCCGTGTTTCTCATCGACGAGGGCCGCAGCCGCAAGTCGCTCTGGACCGGTTTCGTCGGCAACACGATCGCCAGCGACGCCCGGCTGCTGACCCAGATCAAGTCGAAGCCCGGAATCTTCTGGCTGCTCGGGGGCGATATCGACCGTCAGAAGATCGACGAGGACGTCGACCTGCTGACGGCCTACTATCGCAGCCTCGGCTTCTTCCAGGCCAAGGTCGGCCGCGAGCTCGAGGTGGTCAACGGCGCCGGCCGCGACTGGACCATGCTCACCTTCGTCATCAACGAGGGGCCGCGGTACTCCGTCCGCAACATCTCGTTCATCGGCAACAGCAAGTTCAAGAGCGAGTTTCTCGCCCGTGACCTCAAGCTCAAGAGCGGCGAGCCCTTCAACCAGGCGAAGATGGACGCCGACCTCGGCCTGATCCGGGACATCTACGGCGGCCGCGGCTTCGTCTTCGCCGACATCAAGGCAGACCCGCGATTTCTCGAGGATCCGGGCCAGCTCGACCTCGTCTACAACGTGGCCGAGGGACAACGTTACCGGGTCGGCAAGATCAACGTCCGGATTCGCGGCGAGCACCCGCACACCAAGCACAGCACGGTGCTCAACCGCCTCTCGCTGCGGCCCGGAGACATCCTCGACATCCGCAAACTCCGGGACGACGAGCGTCGGCTCAAGTCGAGCAGCCTGTTTCTCGCCGATGCCGCCAAGGGCGAGGGTCCACGGATCGTGTTCAGCAAGCCGGCGACGGACGACTCGGAAAACGCCCAGATCGCCCGCGACCCACGGCGGCCCGGGTTTCGCGGGCAGAGCCCGGATTCCGGGGAAGATGCCGTCATCGATCTGACCCTCGAGGGTGAACTGGTCGACGAGCAACCGTCCGGGCAGCCGGCCGAAAACGAGGATCAGCCGGGCTCGACCGTGGCGACGGCACCCGTCTGGCGGGGCCAGAGCCCGCAGTTTCCCTCGCAGGCCGCTCCGCAAACATTTCCCCAGGCGACACCGCAGGCCGCGCCGCAGGTTTGGGGCGGCGCTCCCCTGGCCCCGACGGGCCCCGAGGCCCTCGACTACTCGCGGACCGTGGCCCCGCCACCGCAGCAGCCGGTCTATGTCGCACAGCAGCCGGTCGCCCAGCCCTTTCCTGGAGGCCCGGCGCCGGTCATGCAGCCGGGAATGATGCAGCCGGGAATGCCGCAGCCGGCGGGGCCGTTCGTGGGTCAGCCCTTCCCGGGGCAGCCCGGTGCGGTGCCGAACTTCGCCGCCGACCAGCCGATGCAGGTGTTTCCAGGCAGCGAGCCCTACGTGGTCGTCGACGTCGACGCCGAGGAGACCCAGACGGGCCGGCTCATGATCGGTGCCGGCGTGAACTCCAATGCCGGGCTCGTGGGCAACATCGTCGTCGATGAGCAGAATTTCGACATCTTCCGCCTGCCGCGGAGCTGGGACGACATCCGCAACGGCACCGCCTTCCGCGGTGCGGGCCAGCGTTTCCGGCTCGAGGCGGCGCCCGGCACCCAGCTGCAGCGGTACACGGCCACGTTCCAGGAACCCTACCTGTTCGACACCCGGATCGGACTCTCGACGAGCGCCTCCTACTTCACCCGCTACTTCTACGACTGGGCCGAGGCCCGGGTCGGCGGTCGGGTGGGGCTTGGATACCAGTTCGCCTTCGCACCCGACCTGTCGGTGAACGCAGGCTTCCGCGGGGAGAGCGTCGACGTCTTCAATCCGCGGCTGCGGACGCCCGCCATCAACAAGATGCTCGGCACGAACTCCGTCTACGGCTTCAGTGGCGGCCTGATCCACGACACCCGCGACAGCCCCTTCCTGCCAACCCAGGGACATCTCGCGACGTTCGAGTTCGAGCAGGTGATCGGCACCTTCGTCTATCCGCGCGGCATCCTCGAGGGCCGGCAATACTTCCTGCTCAGCGAGCGTCCGGACGGCTCGGGGCGGCACGTGCTCTCGTTCGGCTCGGTGCTCGGCATGTCGGGCCCCGACACGCCGGCCTACGACAACTTCTTCGCCGGTGGCTACAACACGATCCGCGGCTTCACCTTCCGCGGGGCGAGCCCGCGTCAGCTGGCCAACGGCCAGTCGCCGACGAGTGCCAATCAGAATGCGGCCATCATCGGCGGTCCGTTCGAGTGGCTCAACACGATAGAGTACCTGTTTCCGATCACGGCAGACGACACGCTCCGCGGCGTCGTGTTCACCGACTTCGGCACCGTCGAATCGAACGTCTCGATCAACCAGATGCGGGTCGCCCCGGGCGTCGGCCTCCGGATCACGCTGCCGGCGATGGGCCCGGCCCCGATCGCGCTCGACTTCGCCGTCCCGGTCGCATACGCCCCGTACGACAACCAGCAGCTTTTCAGCTTCTTCGTCGGCTTCGCCCGCTAGCAAACCACCCAATTCATGATCACAATCAACAGCCTTTCCGATCCGGCCGAAGACGCCAGCGGGGAACGGATCCTGGTGGTCCGGAACCGCTTCATCGGCGACACCGTGCTGGCGATCCCGTTTCTGCGAAACCTCCGGCGCCGGTTTCCAGAAGCCGTCATCGACCTGCTCGTCGAGCCCGCCGCTGCGACGGTGCTCGCGGACTGTCCCTACGTGGACGAGATCATCGAATGGCGGCGGCCGCATGGCGGGATTGCCAGGCTGGGATCCCTGCTGGCGAGCATCAGCCGGCAGGCCGCGATGCTCCGGAGCCGGCGCTACACGCGGACCTATGTCCTCAAATGTTCGTTCACGAGCGTGCTTTTGGCCCGCTGGGCGGGCATTCCCCATCGCGTCGGCTTCGCGAAGCGGCGGCGATGTTCGGGGCTGACCCACTCCCTGCCAATCAGGCCCGGGCGACACGAGGCCGAACTGTTTCTCGACCTTTTGCGGCAGGAAGGCATCGAGGTCGATGACGGCCACAACGAAAACTGGACCTCTCCGGCCGCTGCCGCAAAGGTCGACCGGCTGCTCGCGGCCCGCCGCGGGGGCCGCCGCCGGGTGTTCGTGGCGCCGCGATCGACCGACGTGCATCGCGAGTGGCCCCTCGGCCGGTTCGCCGCCGTCCTCCGTTGGCTCGTGGAGAAACACGACTGCCAGATCTTCTTCTGCGGTGCGCCTGATGACCGGGATGTCCACACGATGCTCGCCGCCCTTTCGGGTGCCGCCAGCCGCCAGATGCACGACCTCTCATGCGACCTCACCCTGCGGGAGACTTTTGCCCTGATCGCGCGGATGGACCTCTGCCTGGGGGTCGACACTGGCCTGCCCCACATCGCCGCCTCGTTTGGCGTTCCGACCGCCGTCCTCTACGGGCCCACCGATCCCCGCAAGTGGCATCCCTGGAAGACGACATCGGAAATCATCGCCGCGCCGAGCGGCTTGATCTCCGACATCACCGTCGAGGAGGTCATGGATGCGGTCTCGCGGCTGCTCGAGGATTCGCCCCGCCATGGGCCCCAGCGGATCGAGTCGCTCGATCTGCGGCAGGGCCGCCACCGCTACGGGGTGGCCGCCGCGCGGGTCAGCGTGCGGGCCGCTGCGGTGCCGGCGACGAAGCCGCTGGCCCAGGCCCACTGAAAGTTGAAGCCGCCGATCCGGCCGTCGACGTCGAGCACCTCGCCCGCGAAGTGAAGGCCGGGGCAGACCCGGCTCTCCATCGTCTCCAGCCGCACCTCGGAGAGCGGCACGCCCCCCGCCGTCGCCTCGGCGATCGTGAATCCCCTGTCGCCAACGATGGCCAGCGGAGTCGCCACCACGGCCAGGGCGAGGCGGCGTCGGGCGTCTTTGGGGAGATCGCCCTGCGGCGGCGCTCCGGCGACCTCGCAGAGGCGGCGGGCGAGCCGGTCAGGCAGGTGGTTTCGCAGTGTCGCGAGCGAATGCCTGTTGCCTGCCTCAATCAGGATCCGCTCGACCTGCTCGGCCGACATTCCGGGCAGCCAGTTGATCGCCAGCCGCAGGTTCGGGTCGCGGTCCCGCTCGACGAGCCAGTGGCGACTGATGTCGAGCACGCTCGGCCCCGAGAGGCCGAAGTGGGTGCAGAGCGTGCTGCCAGTGAACGCCTTGAGCCGCCGGCCGTCCCCCGCCGAGAGCACGACCTCCGCCCGGAGCGTGAGTCCGGAAAATTCCCGAATCCAGTCGCCATCGGGCAGGATCAGCGGAACGAGCGCCGGAACGATCGGCGCGGTGAGCGAGTGCCCGAGGCTTTTCGCGAGTGCGAATCCACCGCCATCGGAGCCCGACTTCGGTAGCGACATGCCGCCGCTGCAGAGGATCACGCGCCTGGCATCGATCATTCCAGCTTCCGTCGTCAGACTGAAGCCGTTTTCTCCGCGGTCGATCGCGGTCGCCCGGGCCGGATGCAGGAGTCGGGCACCCGCCAGGTCCGCTTCGCGAAGCAGCGCATCGAGCACGGTCCGCGAGGAATCCGTCACTGGGAAAAGCTTGCCCGTGTCCTCCCGATAAAACTCCACGCCGGCCGCCTTGAAGAACGCGATCGTGTCGTCGACGGTGAACCTGCCGAGCACCTTGCGGATGGCGGGCGGCGTTCCCCCCGCGTAGTCGGCCTCGGTGACCTTCCAGTGGGTCACGTTGCAGCGGCCGCCACCGGCCACGAGGATCTTCGCGCCGAGCTTGCGGGCCCCGTCGACGGCCAGAATTCTGAGTCGGCTGCCGGCCTCCCGGGCGGCCCTTCCGGCCCAGGCGGCGGAGAACAGGCCGGCGGCCCCCGCACCGACGACGAGAATGTCACACGACTCGGGCATCGGGTTCATGGGGCGTCGAGGGATGGGCTGACAAGACTCTGGACCCTCAGCACACTACCGCCGCAGGGCGGACCCGGCCACGGGCCAACCCCCGGACGACGGGGAGCGGAGGTCGACGTGGCAAGCCGGGGGGGGCTGGGTGGCGGCGGCGAGTCGTCACGTCGTATCGATCGTGCCGACCGAGACCCGAAAAAACGCTGGAAAAGAGGGCCGAAATGCGTTGAACGGCGGGTGGGCGTTGGTATCGTCGCCAAGAGGTGGCAGTCGCGTCGACGCGGGTCGGCAGGCCGCCACCGCTTTCCGACAGAGGAAACCCGAGAGGAAACCGAACGGCATGGCACTCGCACACCATCCTGATCCCGAAGAAGTCGACTGCCTGATCCGCAACGCCGAACTGCGGGACGCCATCGAGCCCTACCTCGACGAGGCGGTCTTCGAGATCGATTTTCGCGGACTCCCGACCGAGGCCGAAAACCGGTTTCTCGAATCGATGCTGGCCTGGGAGCAGGCCCCGCTGGTGCCGATCGCCCGCTGGTTCGAGCCGGTTCTTGCCATGCAGCCCGTCTGCACCCTCGACGACGAGCAGGTCCACGACCGCCTCTGGAAGACGATCGACGCCCTCTACTCGAAGCGGATCGTGCTCGACCACACCGACCACCTGTCGGACCGGGACCTCTACTCGCTGATCCGCCGCGACATCCTCCCCGCCGCCGTGAAGCGGGTCGAACTGCCCGACAACTTCTTCCACTGGGACTGTGGCGCGACCGACGCCGACGACATCTCGATCTGGCTCATCTACTACGCCAGCGATCTGGAACGTGAGCAGTGGAGCCTGGAAGAGGGCCGCGAGCCTCCATCGCGGCAGATCCCTCCCTATCCGCGGATGCTTCCGACCGCCCCGGTCTGAGCCCTTCACCGCCCCCGGGGCACGGGCGTATGCTTTCGACCGGAGGTGCCCCATGGCAGTCGCACGTTTCTGGTCCCTGGCCGTCATTTGGCCGCTGCTCTGCGGGGCGGTCGTCCCACGGTCGGCCGCCGCGGCCGATCCGCCGGCGATCCGCGCCGCGATCGCCCGGGCTTCGGACTATCTCGCCACACAGGGCCAGGCGGCCGACGGGAGTTTTTCGTCGCAGGCCGGGCCGGCCGTCACGGCGATCGCCGTGGCGGCGCTCGTCAGGAGCGGCACCCCGGTCGACGCGGCCGTCGTCAGACGCGGGCTCGACCATCTGCTCGGGTTTCGAAACGCCGACGGCGGCATCCATCCCCCGAAATCGCCGGTCGCGAATTATGAGACCTCGATCGCGCTTCTCGCCCTGACCGCCTGCAATGCCGATGGCCGCTACGACAAGGAGATCGCTTCGGCGAAGGCATTCGTGGCGGGTATTCAGTGGGACGGCGGGGAGGGGCCCGGCCCCTCGGATCCGGCCTACGGTGGCGCCGGCTATGGCAAGAAGAATCGCCCCGATCTCTCCAACACCTCGTTCCTCATCGAGGCCCTTCGAACCGCCGGCACCTCCGCCGACGACCCTGCGATCCAGCGGGCGCTGGTCTTCGTCTCGCGGACCCAGAACCTCGAGGGACCGAACAACACCCTCCCCTTCCCGGCGAAGAATCCCGACGGCGGCTTCTACTACACGCCGGCGGCGGGGGGTGAGAGCCAGGCCGGAGCGACGCCCGAGGGTGGGCTGCGGAGTTACGGCTCGATGACCTATGCCGGCCTCAAGAGCATGATCTTCGCAGGCCTCGGCAGGGACGATCCGCGGGTCAAGGCGGCCATCGCATGGCTTTCCAAGCACTACACATTCGCCGAGAATCCGGGCATGGGGGACGCCGGCCTCTACTACTACTTTCACACGGCCGCCAAGGCCCTCGACGTGCTCGGCGAGGAGACGTTCACCGACGCTTCCGGCCAGCAGCATGCCTGGCGGAGCGAACTGGCCGACGTGCTGATCGCAAGGCAGCAGGACGACGGCTCCTGGGTCAACGAGAATCCGAGGTGGATGGAGGGCGACCCGAACCTCGTCACGAGCTACGCCCTGCTTGCGATCTCGTATTGCCTGCCGAAGTAGGAAGGCCCGGAGGGCCGGGTCAACTCCAGCCGGCTTCGGGGCGGCAAAAGTCTCGTCGCTGTGGCCCTCGAGGACTTTTGTCCAAACGCTCCTCGAGCATTCGCCGACCCCTTCGCCTTCCTGTCCGATGTGGGACAGGCTTCAGCCTGTCAAAGAACCGCCCCCGCCAGGCCTATTCCTTCAGGTCGAACAGCCGCCGGAGCGCGTCGAGGAGGCCGTGGGGTGGACCGGAGTGGCTCTCGTTGCGGAGCGACGCGAGTGGCGGGTGGAGCATCTTGGCGGCATAGCGTTCGAACGCCTGGCGGATCTCCAGCCGGGCGGTGTCGTCGAGGTTGGGCAGGCGACGAAACAGCCGGTCGAGTTCCGCCTCGCCCGTCTCGCTCCAGCCGGCGCGCAACTGCTCGATCACCGGGGCCGTGGAGCGGTGGTGCAGGTCGCCCATGAACCGTCTCGTTTCCTCCTCCACGATCGCGACCGCGGCCGGCATCTCGCGTTGACGACTACGGCGGTTGGCGTCGCAGGCGGAGCCGAGGTCGTCGATCGAATAGAGCCAGACCCCAGGCCGGTCGCCGATCCGCGGATCGAAGTCCCGCGGCACGGCCAGATCGAGCACCACCAGCGGACGTCCCCGGCGGTCGGCCTCCGCCCGCGCAAAGATCTCCGGCGTGACGATCGGTTCCGCCGCGCCGGTCGTGCTGACCACAAGGTCGGCGGCGGCAAGCTCGGCGGCCAGTTCGTCGAAGCGGCCCGCCCGGACGCCGAGGCTCCGGGCCAGTTCATCCGCACGCTGAGCCGTCCGATTCACGACGACGACGTCGCGGGCGCCGGCCTCGCGGAGATAACGGAGCGTCTCCCGGGCCATCTTGCCGGCGCCGATCAGTAGCACCCGCTTGTCATCGAACCGCTCGAACACGCCGCGGGCGAAGTCGGCCACAGCCACGCTCGGGATCGAGAGCCGCTCGCGGCCGAGCCCGGTCTCCGTCGCCACCCGCTTCGCGGTGCGGAGCGCCGCCTCGAACATCTCGCCGGTCAGCGGACCAGAGGCGTCGTTCTGTCTGGAGAGGGCCCAGGCCTGCTTGACCTGGGAGACGATCTGCGGCTCGCCGAGCACCATGCTGTCGAGGCCGGAGGCGACGCTGAGCAGATGCCGGACCACATCCTCGTCCTGCTGGGGAGTCAGCACCGGCTCGAGCAGCCCGGCATCGATTCCGCGACACTCGGCCAGGAACGAGACGAGCTGGTCTGCCGGAGGCGGCGACTGCGACTCGCCGGCGGTGTAGAGCTCGACCCGGTTGCAGGTCGAGAGTAGGACGACCTCGCGCCCCGGGAACCGCGACCGAAACCGCCGCAGCGCCTCACCGGCCTGCTCGGCGGAAAACGCCAGCCGTTCGCGGAGCGAGAGCGGCACCGTGCGGTGCGTGCCGCCGACGAAGGCGATGGTCATGGAGACGCCTCGCCGACGACTGCCGCCGGCCGCGAGGGAGGTACGCCGTGCCGGGTCGCCCCGAACAATCCCCAGAGAATCGAGAGCGTCAGGACGCCGAGGCTCACGAGCGAGAGCCAGGCCGTGACCCGGGCCGCGTCAGGCCTGCGGGCGATCGACCGGGAGACCACCGCAGCGGCCACGAGCCAGGCGACGAGCGCCGCCATCCGCAGCACCACTGGATCATCCCAGGGAACGGTCTCGAGCAGGCCCTGGCGGCGGTTCACGGCGTTGAGCACGAGCCCCGACACGAATCCCGCCGACGCGGTCCAGGCCGCGAGGCCGAGCGAACGGCCCGTCGTCGTCGCCAGTTTCTCCAGGCTCGGCATCCGGAAGCCCTGCGTCGGCGCCTGCTTGCGGGCGAGGCGGGCCGCCTGGATCAGCCACATCGCCGCCGAGATCGCCCCGATCGCGACCGCGACGCTGGCCGCCAGATTGAAGATTCCGTGGATCGCCCCCCAGACCTGCGTGGCGGGGCTCTGGGGAAAGGGCTCGCGGCTCGAGAGGTGGGCCGCCCCGATCAGCCCCAGCACAAGGGGCAGCATGAACAGCCCGACGGGTGTCTTGGGGTTGGCGATCGTGAGCCAGAGATAGCCGCCGGCGAGCAGCCAGGCTGCCAGCAAATACCAGTCGAACGCGCTCGAGAGCGGCACGGCATGCTCGTTGGCCGCACGCCAGGCCAGGAACAGCGTGTGGGCGAAGAGCCCGGCCGCGGCGAAGGCGATCATCGCCGCCCCGCGGACGCCGGAGCGGAAGAGCAGCCGCGACGCCTCGCAGGCGAGCGCCACGAGATAGCTGGCCGCGAAGCAGACGACGGAGATGCCGGAGACGAATTCGATCATGCGGTTCCTTCCGGACCAGCTCTGCCTCCGGATCCTCTCTACTGTAGTTTCTCCCGGCCGGCTGCCGATGGCCGGGTCCGGGAACTGGGAAAAAGCGGGCCGGGGCCCGGGTATACTCGGGCCGATGCCGCCAGCCCCGTCCAGTCACGTGCCCGGTCCGGCCTCCGCCGACCCCCTCGGGCAGTCGCTCATGATGCGGGCCTGTCGACAGGAACCGGTCGAGCGGACGCCGATCTGGCTGATGCGGCAGGCGGGCCGCTACCTGCCCGAGTACCGCAGTGTCAGGGAGAAGGTCGGGTTTCTGGACCTCTGCAAGAACCCCCGGCTCTCTGCCGAGGTGATGATCGCCACGGTCAACCGGCTCGGGGTCGATGCGGCGATCATCTTCAGCGATCTGCTGCCGATCCTCGAGCCGATGGGAATGGATCTGGAGTTTGCGGTCGGCGAGGGGCCGGTGATCCACAACCCGATCCGCGAAGCCGCCGATCTGGCCCGGCTGCGGGAACTCGACGACATCGACCAACTCCGATTCGTGATCGACACGGTCGCGGCCACCCGTGCCGGCCTCGACGCATCGATCCCCGTGATCGGGTTCGCCGGCGCCCCCTTCACGCTCGCCAGCTATTGTGTGGAGGGCGGTGGCAGCAAGTCCTGGCTGCACACCAAGTCGCTGATGTATCGCAGCGAATCGGCATGGCACGACATGATGTCCCTGCTGGCAAGGGCCGTGAGCCGCTATCTCCTGGCCCAGATCGACGCGGGCGCCCAGATCGTGCAGGTCTTCGACAGCTGGGTCGGCTGCCTGTCTCCGGCCGACTACCGCCGCTACGTTCTGCCTCACAGCCGGGCAGCGATCGCCGAGGCGGCCCGACGCGGACCGGTGATCCACTTCGCCCAGGGCAACCCCGCCCTCCTGCCGCTCCTCGCCGAGGCCGGTGGCAGCGTGATCGGCATCGACTGGCGGATCGACCTCGACGAGGCGTGGCAACGGGTGGGCCACGACCGGGCTGTCCAGGGAAACCTCGATCCGGCGGTTCTGCTCGCCGATCGCGAAACGGTTCGGCGTCGGGCACTGGAGATCCTCGATCGGGCCGGCGGCAGGCCGGGCCACATCTTCAACCTCGGCCATGGAATCCTCCCCCAGACCCCGGTCGAGAACGTCCTCGAACTGATCGCCGCGGTGAAGCAGCACCGCACGGCGTAGAGCGTGCGGTGTCTCGAACACCGGTTCGCTCGCGACATTCCTCGGAGGGCTGTCCCGGGGCGGGCCCGGTGGGGTACAACAGCGTGTTGCGCGCTGGACGTGCCTCCGGCGTCGTCTCGTCGTGCGCAACCACCCGAAACCGTGGATGCCTGCTGCATGACGAGCCTGGAAAAGCGGCTGTTCAACCTGTTCGAGTCGGCGGACCTGACACAGGCGCGGGCCGCCTCCGCGGTGCGGGTCTCGTGCCCGCGGGTAGGGCAGGTGCGGGCCTCCGTCACCCTCGACGGCGAGGAGCCGCACGATGTGCTGCTCGAACTCTCGGCAGGCCGCCGCGGAGGGATGACGCTCGAGTCTCGCAGCACCACGCCGCGCGGCCGGGCCGGCAAGCCCTGCGCGGCGCTGGCGGCGGTGCTCATCGAGGTCGACAGGCGCGGGCTCTTCTCCAGCATCAACGACCATACGCCGGTCTCGCTCCAGGTGGTTCCCGCCGACGAGGAACTCGCCGACGACGAGCCGGCCGAGCTGGACGAGGGTGTCGAACCTGCCGACGAGGATCGGGACGGAGTCGCAAGGACCCGTCCGCCACGGGACGATGAGGGCCCGAAGCTCGCGGCCACCGCCGTCGCCCGCCGCGGGTCGGCACGCCAGCCGGCCTGGGCGACCGATCTCGAGGAACGCCGCCGGCTTGTCGAGCCGGCCCTGCGGACGACCGGCCTGACGATCGCCGACGCCCGGCGGTCTGCCGGCGCCCTCGTGTTTCTGCTCGACCTCGCGGCGTCGAGCGACGCCCGGTCGGCCGTGCTCGTGCCCTGTCGGATGCAGCTCGACGTTGCGGGCAACGCGACTGGGCGACCGCGGCCAACCGTCATCGGTCCGGGACAGGACGCCGAGTTCGCCTCGCTCGATCCGCAGGAGCGGTCGATCCTCGCCCAGCTGGTCGGCACCTGCGCCGTCGGCGAAACGGGGGGCGTGGAGTCGCTCGAACGCCGCACCATCGCCCGGATCGCCGTCAGCCCCCAGTCGGCCGCCGCGCAGCTGGCGATGCTCTGTGAGACGGCCCGACTGGTGATCCAGCCGGAGCCGCGTCGGGCTCCGGAAACCGTGATCCCGATGACCTGGGACGGCGGTCGCCCCTGGGAGTTCGCCCTCGTGCTCGAGCCGGAGGATGTCGTCAGCTACAAGGCCGAGTCGGTCGAAGAGATGTCGGCGGATGGCCAACGCCGCCTCCCCAGGCCCGGCAAGGCGACCCTCAAGGGCATGCTCGTCAGGGGCAGCCAGCGAAAGGATCTGCGCGAGCCGCGGGCGATCCTCCGGTCGGGGCTGGTCGTGTTTTCCGACCGGATCGCCAGGCTGGCGGTCTCCGAGTCGGCAGGCTGGAACACGACCGCGGGCTGGATGGAGCAGTTCGAGCGGCGCGGGCCGATCGAGATGGCGGGGTCGCAGGCCGACGGCCTGATCGAGCGGCTGGCTGGTCTGGCCGATCTGCCACGGCTCGAACTGCCCGCCTGGACAGGCTGGCAGATCGAGTCCGGGGCGCCGCGGCCGAAACTCGTGCTCGACGATTCTCCTTCGGTCTCGATCGAGGAGGAGCCGGTCGATCGCCCCGGTCCTCGCCGGGGTGGCCGGCGCAAGGCGACGCCGCGGGTGCAGCTCGCCGGCCGGATCTGGTTCGACTACGGCGGCACCATCATCGCCGCCGACGATCCCGCCGGAGGCGCGGCCGACGCCGCGCGTCGGATTTTCATCCGCCGCGATCGGGACGCCGAGGCCGAGGCGCTTGCGATGCTGCCGAGGCACGGGGCCGTGCCGCCGAGGCAGACGGACGAGGAGGACGAGGCCGCGATCGGGATCGGCCATCACATCGAGATCCCACGGGCCAGGCTCGATGCCTCCGTGCCGGCCCTGGCGGCGGCGGGCTGGGTGGTGGAGGTCGCCGGTCGTCGCTACCGGCCTGCGGGCAGCGTCGCCTGGAACGTGACCAGCGGCATCGACTGGTTCGAGCTTTCGGGAACGATCGACTTCGGCGGCGTTGCGGCCGAGATGCCGGCCCTGCTCGAGGCGCTCGCCCGCGGCGAGCGGTCGGTGAACCTTCCCGACGGCTCCGTCGGCATCCTTCCCGAGGGCTTCGCCGCCGAGTTCGAGCCGATGGCGGCCCTGGCGACGAAGCACGACGGCAAGCTCCGCTACGGCCGGATTCAGGTGGCGTTGCTCGACGCCCTCCTCTCCGGACAGCCGCGATCCCGGGTCGACGAGGCGTTCGAAAAGATCCGCGACGAGCTTTCCCGGGGTGAGCGGCCCGAGGCGGAGACCGAGCCGGAGGGCTTTCAGGGCACGCTGCGACATTATCAGCGCGAGGGGCTGGGCTGGCTCGTGTTTTTGGAACGGATGGGTCTCGGCGGCTGCCTTGCCGACGACATGGGCCTTGGCAAGACGATCCAGGTGCTCGCGATGTTCGTCCGGCGGCTGGCCGAGGTCCGGGCGGGCGGCCTGCAGCACCGACCATCGCTCGTGGTCGTGCCGAAGAGTCTGGTCTTCAACTGGATGGACGAGGCGAAGAAGTTCGCCCCGGAGTTGCGGGTTCTCAACCATACCGGCAACACCCGGCTCGATGAGTCGATCCCGTTCGCCGATCACGACGTCATCCTCACCACCTATGGAACCCTCCGCCGCGACATCGTCCGTCATCGGGAGACGGAGTTCGACTACGTGGTTCTCGACGAGGCCCAGTCGATCAAGAACGCCGGCAGCCAGGCGGCCAAGGCCTGTCGTCTGCTCCGCGCCCGGCACCGGCTCGCGCTCACGGGAACACCGGTCGAAAACCATATCGGGGAGCTCTGGAGCATCTTCGAGTTTCTCAATCCCGGGCAGCTCGGCAGCGCCACCCGGCTCAGGCAGTTCCTCGCGGGCGGCAGAGGAGGGGGCGCGGCGGAGGTCGTGGCCCGTGCCGTGCGGCCGTTCCTGCTGCGGCGGACCAAGTCACAGGTGCTCTCCGACCTCCCCGAGAAGACCGAGCAGACGATCTTCTGCGAGCTCGGCGAGTCGCAGCGAAAGGCATACGACGAACTGCGCGAACACTACCGCCTCGAGCTCTCCGGCCGCATCGGACGGATGGGCGTCGGCCGGTCGCGGATCGCCGTGCTCGAGGCCCTGCTGCGGCTGCGGCAGACGGCCTGCCATCCGGGCCTCGTCGATCCGACGCGGATCGACGAGCCTGGGGCCAAGCTCGAGGCCCTGCTCGAACAACTCGGCGAGGTGCTCGACGAGGGGCACAAGGTGCTGGTGTTCAGCCAGTTCACAAGCTTTCTGGCGATTCTCCGCCGGCAGCTCGAATCCCGGTCGATGACCTACGAGTATCTCGACGGCAAGACGACCGACCGTCAGGCCCGCGTGGCACGGTTTCAGGAGGATCCCGACTGCAGGCTGTTCCTCGTCAGCCTCAAGGCCGGCGGCCAGGGTCTGAATCTCACGGCTGCCGACTACATCTACATCCTCGACCCGTGGTGGAATCCGGCCGTCGAGGCCCAGGCCGTCGATCGGGCCCACCGGATCGGCCAGACCCGCCGTGTCTTCGCCTATCGGCTGATCGCGCGGGATACGGTCGAGGAGAAGATCCTCGCACTCCAGGACCGAAAACGCGAACTGGCCGAATCGATCGTGCGGGCAGACGACAGCATGATCGCCAGCCTGACCGCGGAGGATGTCGAACTCCTGCTCTCCTGACCTCATGAAAATCTAATGCTCTGACCGACCTGGCATTTCGATCACCCACGTTAGACTTCGAGCGTGGTCATGATGGCAACTCACACGATGTCTCACGTGCAGCATATGACCAAGGCGAAAGCGTCGGCGGAGCAGACCGGGGCCCACAGCATTCTCGTCGTGGACGACGAGGAGGATCTGCTGGAACTGGTCCGCTACAACCTCAGCCGCGACGGCTATCGGGTCGCCTGTGTCTCGTCGGGCGAGGACGCCCTCAAGAGCGCCCGCAAGCAGCCGCCCGATCTGATCGTTCTCGATCTGATGCTGCCGGCCGTCGATGGGCTCGAGGTCTGCCGCCGGCTCAAGGGGGACTCGAAGACCCGCGACATTCCGATCATCATGCTGACCGCCAAGAGCGAGGAGAGCGACATGGTCGCGGGCCTCGAACGCGGGGCCGACGACTACATCGCCAAGCCCTTCAGCCCGCGGGTTCTGTCGGCCCGGGTGAAGGCGCTGCTGCGTCGCAAGGAGGCCGAACGGAAGGCCGACCTCGAGACCACGATCGACGTCCACGAACTCTCGATCCACCCCGGCCGCCACGAGGCCACCCTCGCCGGCGAGATGCTGGAACTGACCTACACGGAGTTCGCCCTGCTCCAATTTCTGGCGAAGCGGCCGGGCTGGGCCTACACCCGCACCCAGATCGTCGACGCGGTCAAGGGGGAGGATTATCCTGTCACCGAGAGATCTGTGGACGTCCAAGTAGCCGGCCTGCGGAAGAAACTCGGTGACTTTGGCTCCTACATCGAAACCGTCCGCGGCGTTGGGTATCGCTTCCGGGCCTGATCCCGAAGTGTCGTCGGCTGCCGGTTCCGCACCGCGATACGGACTCTTCTGGAATCTGTTCAGCGGCTGGTGCGGCCTGATCACGGTCGTGTTCGCGGTCTGCTACTGGATCGCATCGGTGCATCTGGCCCGGCTCGCCGACGCCACCCAGATCCGGCGGATCACCGACGCGGCCAACGCCGTGGCCGAGCACCTGCCCTCTCCGAGAGCGGCGATCGACGCGGAGACGTTCGCCGCCAGTGCCTCGACGATCGCCGGCACCGCCGGCGTTTCGATCGATCTGTTGGACGCCGACGGGCAGGTCCGATTCTCGGCCGTCGGGCCGACCGTTGGCGGCCGCCGCCCATCGCCTGACCAGGACTGGCCCGCGGCCGCGGGAACCCTGCTCGACGAGGCCCGGGCCGGCAGGGTCGGCAGGGCGAGCCGCTACGACTCCTCCAGCGGTCGCCGGCTGTTCGCGGTCGCCGTGCCTGTCGGTCCGTCTGGCAGCCCGGAGGCGATCATCAGAACGTCGGCCGACACGAGCGATTCGGATCTGGAGCTCGCGACGCTGCAGCGTCGCATGCTCGCCTCTTACCTGCTGGCGGCACTGGCCACCCTGATCGGCGCCGCGGCACTGGCCCGACGGTCGGCGAGGCCCGTGGCGGAGCTCTCCCGGGCCGCGAGGCTCGTGGCCGAGGGAGGCTTCGAGACACGGCTCCCCGCACCGGAGCCCGCAGAACTGTTCGAACTCGCCGTGGCGCTCGACACGCTCCGCGAGCAGCTCGTCGAGCGCGGCCTGACGATCGGCCGCCAGGGTACCCAGCAGGAGGCGGTGCTCGGCCGCATGATCGAGGGGGTGCTCCTGATCGACGCCCGCCAGCGGATCGTGAGCATCAACCAGGGGGCCGCCCAACTGCTCGGACTCGATGCCGACAAGGTCGTCCGCCGGCCGCTGCAGGAGGTGGTGCGGAATCCCGACCTGCGGCGGTTCGCCCTGCTGGCGATCGACTGCCGCGAGCCGGTCGAGGACGATCTCCAGCTCCGCGGCGCCCGCGAGCGGACGATCCGCCTGCGTGGCACCGCCCTGCGGGACGCCTCCGGTGAGGGCGGCGCCGTGATCGTGCTCAACGACGTCACCGACATCCAGCGGCTGGAAAACGTCCGCCGCGACTTCGTGGCCAACGTTTCCCACGAACTGAAGACGCCGATCGCCTCGATCCGAGGCTTCGTGGAGACGCTTCTCGACGGTGCCGCCGACGATCCTGTCGACAACCGTCGCTTCCTCACGATCATCGCCAGGCAGGCCGATCGCCTCGAATCGATCATCGAGGATCTGCTCGCCCTGTCTCGAATCGAGCAGAGCGAGGGGGCCGGAAACCTCCCGCTGGAGCGGACGTCGCTCGCCGGCGTGATCGCCGCCGCCGTCGCCGATTGTTCTCCCCGGGCCGACGACCGTTCCATCCGGATCGAGAGCAGCTGCGAGCCGTCCCTCGAAGCCGAGGTCAATGCGGCCCTGCTGGAACAGGCGGTCATCAATCTCGTCGACAACGCGATCAAATACAGCGACCCCGGCCGGACGATCCGCATCTGGTCGGATCGCGACGGGGACGAGGGCGTCCGGATCATCGTCCGCGACGAGGGTTGCGGCATCGATGCGGAGCACCTGCCCCGGCTGTTCGAGCGGTTCTACCGCGTGGACAAGGCCCGCAGCCGCAAGCACGGCGGCACGGGCCTCGGGCTCTCGATCGTGAAGCACATCGTGCAGGCCCACGGCGGGAGCGTGTCCGTCGAAAGCACACCCGGAGAAGGGAGCACCTTCACGATCCGACTCCCGCTCCTCGGCGTTCCCCCCGAAGCCGGCGATCCAAAGTCTCCATGATCTCCAGCGAGAGGATATGGGCAACCCCGACCAACGCGAGACGCCGATGCTCCAAGCCTGTCCCACTCCGGCAAGAGACGCCTTTCCGCCCAGGATCTTCAGGCGATCGCACTGCCGCCATCCACCGGAATGCAGGCTCCGGTGATGAAGTCGTTTTCGATCAGGAACAGGGCAGCGTGGGCGACGTTCTCCGGGCGGCCCTCCCGTCCGACGAGCGTTCCTGCAACGGCAGCCTCCCGCTCCGCCGGCGAGAGTCCGGCTGGCAGCAGCACTGGACCGGGCAGGATGCAGTTCACCCGGATTCGTCGGTTTCGCTCAGCCAGTTCGACGGCGAGGCTTTGGGTGAGCGCCGGAATCGCTCCCTTGCTTGCGAAGTAGGCGGTGTAGTCGCGGGAGGGACGGGCCACGGCCCAGTCGCCGACGGTGACGATCGCACCGCCGGTCTCCTGGGCGGCCATCACGGCCCCGGCCTCCTGGGCGACCAGGAACGTGCCCACGCAATTGATGTCGAAGGTGGCTCGCAGATCGTCGGCGGTGACCTCCTCGAGAGGCACGGGATTCCAGACGGCGGCGCAGGTGACGACGGCGTCGATCCGCCCGAAGTGGTCGGCCACGCGATGCACCATCGCCCGCGTCGGCCCTTCGTCGCGGAGGTTGGCCGTGACGGCGAGCGCCGGCAGACCCATCTCCTCGAGGTTGGCCGCGATCCGCCGGGCCTCGTCGAGCGATCTGTTGGCGTGGATCGCGACGGAGTACCCCCGCGAGGCGAGGGCCCGCACGACCACGGCGCCGACCCGGCGTCCGCCGCCGGTCACCAGTGCCACGCGGCCGGTCGGCGGCAGGGCACCGGGAACGAAGGCGAGCGGATCGGGAGAGTGTCCGCGGGTGGTCATGGCAAGAGGTCTGGTCAAGTGGGCGGTCCGGTCAGGCGGGGCGGACTGGAGGTTGCCGCTCGTGGAATTCGACGATCTGCCGCCAGGCGTCGGCGGGCGTCTCGGCCCAGGTGAAGAGGTCGAGGTGCTCGTCCGAGACCACCCCCTCGTCGGCCATCTGCTGGAAGTTGATCACCTTCGACCAGTATTCGCGTCCGAAGAGGATGATTGGCACCGGCTGCATCCGATGCGTCTGCCGCAGGGTCAGGGTTTCGAACATTTCGTCGAGCGTGCCGAAGCCGCCGGGGAAGAGCACCACGGCTGCCGCCCGGAGGATGAAGTGGAACTTCCGCAGGGCGAAATACTTGAACTGAAAGCAGAGTTCGGGCGTGATGAACGGATTCGGCTGCTGTTCGGCGGGCAGTTTGATGTTGAGGCCGATCGACTTGCAGCCGACATCGAAGGCCCCGCGGTTGGCGGCCTCCATGATCCCCGGTCCGCCCCCGGTGACCACGACGAACTCCCGCTTGTCGTCGCACTGGTTGTCGATCGAGACCAGCCGGGCGAACTCGCGGGCCGCGTCGTAGTAGCGGCTGCGCTCGAGCAGCCTGGTGCTTCGCTCGACCTCCCGTTGCCGTCGCTTGTCGGCCGGCGCCGCCTGGAGGGCCCGCCGTGCCTCCGAGAGCCGACGCTCGGCGGCGCCCCGCTCCACGATCTGCGTTCCCCCGAACACGATCACGGTCGAGGTGATCGCATCCTCCTGGAAGGCGAGTTCGGGCTTGTTGAGTTCGAGCAGCATCCGCACGCCGCGCATCTCGGAGCGATCGAGAAGTGCCCTGTCGTCCTGGGCGAGCAGGTTGCTCGGCGCACGAAGGATCGCCTCCATGTTTTCGGCGACCAGGGCGATGTCGTCGCCGAGGATCGTGTTGGGGAGGATGCTGCAGACCTTGGGAACTGGAGCCGGCTGGGGGCTGGCCTTCTGGTTTGGCTTCTGGTTTTTGGGCATGGAAGCGTCTTTCCGTGGCTTAGCCGTGCAACTCGACGGTATCTCCGATCGCGGGCACCGTCACCTCCCAGCCGAACGATTCCCGCAGTCGATCGGCCATGCCGCGGGCCGCAGCGGGCTCGCCATGGACAAGAAACGTGCGTTTCGGTGCCGGCAGGCCGTCGAGCCAGCGCACGATCTCGTTGCGGTCGGCGTGGCCCGAGAGGGCGTCGACCCGGCGGACGGCGGCCCGCACGGGGATGTCACGGCCGTGAATCCGCAGCGTTCGGGCGCCGTCGATCAGGCTTCGGCCCCGGGTGCCGGCCGCCTGGAAGCCGGCGACGAGCACCGTGGTCTTCGGGTCGGGCAGGCGTTGGGCGAGATGGTGCAGAATCCGTCCACCGTTCATCATACCGCTCGAGGCGATCACGATCCCCGGCCCGTCGTGGCTGTTGATGGCCTTGGATTCGGCGGCCGTCTTCGCCATTCGTACGAAGGGCGAGGCGAGCGACTCGGCGACGCCGGCCATGGAGGCCTCGGAAAAGTCGTGCTCCGCCACATGGCGACGGAAGACCTCGGTGGCCTCGACCGCCATCGGCGAGTCAACCCAGACGGGCACTTCGGGGAGCCGGCCTGCGGCCATCAGCGTTCGCAGCAGGTAGACCAATTGCTGGCAGCGTCCGACGGCGAAAGAGGCCACCAGCATCATGCCCCCGCGGGCGATCGACTCCTTGGTCGCAGCCTCGAGGTCGTCGAGGGGGCGGATCGAGGGATGGTCCCGATCGCCGTAGGTGCTCTCGCAGACGAGGTAGTCGCAGGCCGTCGCGGCCACCGGATCCTTGTAGAGCGGGGCGTCGTAGCGGCCGATGTCACCGGAGAAGAGAACCCGTCGAATGCCGTCCTGTCCGGCGATCTCCGTCTCCACGAAGGAACTGCCCAGCATGTGGCCCGCGTCGTGAAACCTGCAGCGGACCTCGGGCGTGGCGTCGAACCATTCCTCCCGCGGCACGACCCGGACCAGCTTGAGCGTGCGTTCGACATCCCTTTCGTCGTACAGCGGCAATGCCGGCTGGTGACGGGAATAGCCCTTCCGATTTGCGTAGAAGGCATCCTCTTCCTGGCACTTCGCCGAGTCGTAGAGCAGAAGGCCGAGCAGGTCGGCGGTCGCCGGCGAGGTCTGGATCGGCCCCTTGAACCCCTCCTTCACCAGCCGCGGCAGCCAGCCGGAGTGATCGATGTGGCCGTGGGTCAGCACGACCGCATCGATCCTGCCAGGGGGCACGGGAAACGCCGCCCAGTTTCGCTCGCGGAGATGCTTTTCTCCCTGGAACATTCCGCAGTCGACGAGCACGCGGCCGGCATCGGTTTCAATCAGGTGTCGCGACCCCGACACCATCCCCGCGGCTCCCAGGAAGCGTAGTCGTGCCATCGTCCCTCCGTCGTGTGGTACCGGCTGCGAACAGTTCGCCGTCGTCGAGTCGAAGCGACTCGAGGAGTGTCTCGGCCCCGCCGGAGCGATCCGAGGATGGAATGGATACGACAAGCAGCATGCCATCGTCCAGCCGACGCAGGCTGGTGATCAGGCCGAGGGCCTCGATTCCGCGTGCCAGGCGCCCCAGAACCGCTGCCTTTGGGACGGGAAAGAGCCCCAGTCGGGCGTCGAGGGGTCGGATCCAGATCTGGTTCAGGCCGTGCAGATCGACCTGCAGATCGGCCCAGCCATAGGCGGCGCACCATCCGTATCCAAGCCAGCCGCCGACGGCCAGCCGCCTGGGAAGGATCCGAACCGATGGATTCCGCACCCAGGCCGGCAGCAGGGGGGCATGATTTCGGGGAAGGTCGATCGCAAGCCAGGCGTTGATCTCGTCATCGCTGACGACCGCCTCCCAGGCACCCTCCCGCCCGAGCCCCTCATAGACCGCGGCAGCCTTCGTCACGAGGCGGGAGGCGGCAGCTTCACTGACCCCTCCCGCGCCATGGCCGCGGACAACCTCCGGTTCATGCCGCAGCCCGATCCAGAATGCCCCGATCGCGAAGGTCAGCGTGGCGACCACTGCGGCCAGAGCCATGGTCACCCGCGACAGACCTGACCGCCGGCTGTCCACCGGGTCAGCCCGCGACGCCCAGCAGTTTCGGAATCGGCAGTTCGAGGCTGCACTCGAGCGTCACATCGCCGATGCTGTCAGGCTCCAGTTCGTCGCGGAGCACGCGAACGTTCGGCGGAGCCTGGATTCCCAGCCGCACCTTGTCGCCACTGACTCGCACCACGGTGACCACGACCGAGTCGCCGACACGAATCCGTTCGTTCTGCTTGCGGGAAAGGACGAGCATGAGAGCCTCCGGGGATGATGTGGGGGATATGATAAAGAGATTACTGTACGAATGTCAACCTTTTGCCAGTCCGCCAAACTCGCGGGCTTCGACGCTCGGCGACCGGCCGTCGACCCGACCGTCTGGGCAAACTGTGTCACCAGGGAAATATCGTCCGGTGGGGTCGGCTTTCTTGGCCATACCCGGCGGATGCCATCGAATAGCATTGTGACGATGCTATGGTGCGACCGCTGTCTTGGCGGCTCGCGGCTCAGCCGAGGGCGGCGCCGGTTCCATGTAGGCCGCGAGATCGACGGGCTCGGCCAGGGCGATGTGGGCCTCGGCGTCGTCGAGCCGCTCGAAGTCGCCAGTCAGCAGTCGCGGGTGGACCCGATGCACCGAACGCATCACCTGTGACCGACCGCCGACGAGCGTCGTCCGGGAGTCGATCTCGAGCCTGACCTCGCTGGGGATGCCGGCCGCAGTCGCCACCCTGCGATTGATCGCCAGCCGCGGGAAGGGGGGAATGCCGCCGGGATGGAGCAGGGCCTTGAGCAGGATCGCGGTGTCGGCGAAGCGACGATATCGCTCGGCCGCGTCGGGGCTCGGAGCGGACTCATAATCGACGGTGTACCTGACCCGCGGGCCGACGAGATCGAGCGTCGATTCATGCTCCTTGATGCCGTCGCCGAAGTCGGGGCCGCCGGCCCAGCGAACGAGCCGATCGCCAGACTTTCGGGCCCATGCCGCCAGCGAAACGCTGAGCCGCTCGAGGCGGATCGCGTCGATCTCCGTCTTCAGGTTGCGTTTCGGATCGACCACCACGATCCGTTCCCGTGCCGGGTCATGGAGCACGATCTCCGTCACCTCGGCAGGCCCCTCGGTGCCGGGCCGCTGGAGAAAGTCCCAGGCAAAACCTTCGCGGAACAGCGTCAGGCTGGTCGCAACCGGCTGCTCACCGCCGTCGACGAACACCTCGCTCTCCACCCGGATCGCCATCGGTTCGTCGGCCTTGGCACAGATCCCGCCGGCCGCCGCGGCCAGCAGCAGAATGCCGCCGCAGAGGGCGTGCCGCAGGCTTCGCCCGGTGGTGTCGGAATTCGGGCCCTGAAAAAAGTGCCGCATCGATGGCCTCCGGGCGGACGTTAGCAGACCGGGAATGGCCGCCCAAGGCCGAAAACCCTCGGTTCGACGGGCTTTCCTTTGCCACCGGATCGGGCAGACTTGGGCGACCATGTTTCTTTCCGATCTGCTCGTCGTGTTTGCCGTCACCGCTGTCGTGGTGTTTTTCTTCGGCCGCTTCCGGCTTCCGAGCGTGATCGGGCTGCTCGTCTCCGGAGTGCTCGTCGGCCCCTATGGGCTGTCGCTGGTGGCCGACGTCGAGAGCGTCCGGCTGTTGGCGGAGATCGGCGTCGTCGTGCTGCTGTTCACCGTGGGCCTCGAGTTTTCGATGGCCCGGCTGCTGACGATGCTGCCGCTGATGGTTCGAATCGGCGTTCCGCAGATCGCGGGCACCACCGCACTCGTGACCGCCGCCACCTGCTGGTATCTCGGGTCCTGGCCGCAGGCGGTGTTCGCCGGGCTGCTGGTGGCGATGTCGAGCACCGCCATCGTGCTCAAGCTGCTGGCCGACCGGGGGGAGACCGCCGCGCCGCACGGCAGGATCGACGTCGCGGTCCTGCTGCTCCAGGACCTGCTCGTCGTCGTCGCCATGCTGGCGGTGCCGATGCTCGCCGAGGCTGCCGGAACCCGCGCCCCCCCGCCGGCCGCGGTTGCCGCGGCTGCGTCCCATGCGGCCCCGCTGTTTCCCAACCCGCTGGCGGCCGTCATCGTCGGTCTGGCCGTCGTCGCCGCGATCCTGATCGCCGGACGCCGCTTCGTGCCGATCGTGCTGCACGAGGTGGTGCGGCTCCGCAACCGGGAACTGTTCCTGATCACGATCGTGCTGATCTGCCTCGGCACGGCCGCGATCACCGCATGGGTCGGGCTCTCGCTGGCGCTCGGTGCCTTCCTCGCCGGCCTCTCGCTCTCGGAGAGCGAGTACGGGCATCAGGCCTTCACCGAGGTGCTCCCCTTTCGCGACACGCTCGCGAGCCTGTTCTTCGTCTCGGTCGGGATGCTGCTCGACATCCGCTTCCTCGCAAGCAACGCGGGGCTCGTGGCCCTGACCGTGGCGGCGATCGTCCTGGCCAAGGCGCTGGTCACGGCGATACCCGCCTGGATCGCCGGGTTTCCCTTGCGGACGAGCCTGCTGGCCGGCGCCGCGATCGCCCAGGTGGGCGAGTTTTCCTTCGTGCTCGGCTCCCGCGGCGCCGAGGTCGGCCTGCTCGCGGCCGACGACTACCAGACCTTCCTGGCGGCAGCCGTATTGACGATGGCGGTCACCCCCTTGCTGGTCGGAGTGCTCCCCGGCTGGCTCGACCGCCTCGGCCGGATTCCAACGCTCGGCCGCCTGCTCGGCGAGCCCCTGCCCGAACAGACCGGCATCGAGATCGCCGATCATGTCGTCATCGCTGGCTTCGGCCTCAACGGCCGCAATCTCGCCGCGGCCCTCGCCGAGTTTGGCGTGCCGCACGTGATCCTCGAACTCAATCCCGAGACCGTCCGGTCCCAGCGGGCGACGGGCCTCGACATCCGCTACGGCGACTGCACCCGCGCGGCCGTGCTCGGGCACGCCTGCATCGCCCGGGCCCGGGCCTTCGTGGTCGCGATCTCGGACCCGGCGAGCACCCGGCGGAGCGTGCGGATGGCCCGCGAACTCGCCCCGGGGATCACGATCCTCGTCCGCACCGAATACCTCTCCGAAGTCGACGAACTCAAGGGGCTCGGAGCAGACGTCGTCATCCCCGCCGAGTTCGAGACGGCACTCTCCCTCTTCGAGCGGGTGCTCGGCATCTACGACGTGCCCGATGACACGGTTGACGACCTCGTCGATCGGATGCGGCTCGAGAACTACGGTTTCCTCCGCTCCCCCCGCCGGCCACTTCGCCGATCCTGAAGCAGCCGGCAGCTACAGGTAACGGCGGCGGTTGAGGGCCGCCTTCCAGCGGCCGGATTCGGCGATTTCGACGAGCTGTTCCTGGGTGAAGCGGTCGCCGTATTCGAGGACGGCGCGGCGGATCACCTCCTTCACGTCGGCGCCCGTGGCTCCATCGAGCAAGGCGGCGAGCCCGGGGATGTCGAGCCGCAGTCCGAGAGGGCCGAGGTGGCGTTCGAGAATCCGGGCCCGGCAGGATTCGTCTGGCTTCGGCAGCGTCACCACCATGTCGAACCGGCTCGATCGCTGGGCGGCCGGATCGAGTGATTTTGGATCGTTCGTGGTGGCGATCGTGAGGATGTCCTCCCGCTGTCGCACGCCGTCGAGCGTGGCGAGGAAGTCGGCCAGGCCCGTGTTGTCGCCACTGCCGTCGCGGTGGCCGAGCACGAGGTCGATGTCGTCGAGCACGACCAGCGTGGGTCCGAATGTGTCGCTCTCGGCATAGAGGTCGGCGACATGGTGCCGCATCGAGTTGGCGTCGGCGAGGATCGTGGTGTAGCGGCCAGCCAGCTCGCTGGCGATCACGCGAACGAGGTGCGTCTTGCCGACACCCGGCGGGCCGGCGACGAGCAGCCCGCGGTTGGTGCCGAGGCCGAGCGAGCGGAGCAGTTCCCGGCGTTCGGTGGCCGAGGCGAGGAACACGTCGATCTCCCGCCAGATGTCTTCGGGGAGGACGAGTCCCGACCGCTCGGCATGCAGTGCCGGGCTGACACTCACCCGGACGCAGCCGTCATTGACACAGGCGTCGAGAACCCGGCCACGGAGCGGGTTTTCCTCCGACTTGAGCCGCGACTGCAGCGTCTTGAGCACCTGTTCGGCATCCTGCTTGGCCGAGTTTGAGGAGAGGATGGCGAACTCCCGATGCCAGTGGCGGTCGTCGATCGAGATGCAGAGCGGTTCGGCGGCGAGCGTGCCGGCGGGAAAGAAGACGACCATTCGGCCCGGGACCGTCAGCTTCTCATCCGGACCGATGTCGATCTGGGACCAGGTCGGCGGCAGTCCGTCGCCAGGCGAGCCGACCATCACCCGGCCCGCATGCCGCTCCATCTCCAGTCGCATCAGGTTGCCGAGGACCGCAAGCGAGGTGCCGGGTCCCGAAAACTTCGTGCTCGCCAGCTGCAGGGCATCGATCCCCAGATGGCGGACCGCGAACTGCGTCGGCGGGACGACGGCCGAGGGTTCGTTGCCGAGCAGTTCGCCGAGCACCCGCAGCGTGGCCCTCGTCTCCTCGCTGGCGGAGCCGAGGATCGAATCGATGCTGCCGCTCCCCCGATCCTGGGCATCATGCTCGGCAGGCTTCGGGCTGGCTGTCATGGGATTCCTCGAACCGCCACTGTAGCCGATCACGGATCGGGCCGCGGCTCAGGAAGTCGCCAGCACGGTCCAGAGCAGCTTGATGCCGGCGATCACGAGCACGGCCGCGATCAGCCGCCGCAGCGTCGCATTCCGGAGCCGAAACGCGCCGAGCTGAGAGCCGACGAGTCCGCCGAGGATGGCCGCCAGGATCACGGCCGGGCTGATCGACGGCAGCTGCCGTCCTGCGACCATGCCGCCGACAAGGCCCGCCAGCGAATTGACGAGGATGAACGGCGCCGAGATCGCCGCCACCTGCCGGACCGGCGCGGCCTCGAACCAGAGCAGGATCGGCGTCAGAAAGACCCCTCCGCCGACCCCCGTGAGCCCCGAAAGAAGCCCGATTCCAGCCCCGATGGCCGCCAGCAAGGCCGGGGCGAGCCGGGTTGGTTTTCCTTCCGCCGCCGTCTCAGACCCGGGCTGCAGAGCCGGATCGGGTGTGGACGCGGAGATGGATCCACGGCCGAACCTGACTGCCGAGACGAGAAGCGCGAGGCCGACCAGGGCCTCGAACACGGTCGTGGGCAGGTGGAGGCCACCGCCGATCGCCGCGGCAGGGATGCTGGCGGCGGCCAGTGGCCAGAACAGCCCGCCGCGAAAATGCCCGGCGCGGATGAACTGGGCGGTCGCGATCGTGGCCACGAGCACGTTCAGGAGGAGCGCCGTTGGGCGAATCACCGCCGGCGGGATGTCGAACAGCGACATCACCGCGATGTAGCCGGTGGCACCGGCGTGGCCGACGGAAGAATAGAGCGTCGCGACCAGTCCGATCGCGACGATCAGTCCGGCACTCATGTCGCTGCGGCGTGCTTCTTGAGCAGTTCGAAGGGTATGACGTCGAGCGACTTCTCATGCGTGGCTTCGAGCACCACCGGCGGCGCCCGGTTCGCCCGGGCCGCCTCCAGCCAGCGGGCGGCGCAGAGGCACCAGTGGTCACCCTCGACGAGCCCGGGAAAATCCCACTCCGGCCGCGGCGTCACCAGATCGTTGCCCGCGGCGACCGTGAAGGCGAGGAAGTCCTTCGTCATGACGGCGCAGACGGTGTGCACCCCGACGTCTCCTATGCCGGTGCGGCAGCAGCCGTCCCGGAAGAATCCTGTGAGCGGGTCGCTCGAGCAGGCAGCGAGCGGTCCGCCGAGGACGTTCCTGTCGGGTTTCTTTCGCGGCTCGGCGTCGTCGGGCCTTTCGATCGCGATCATCGCATGCCGGCGCGAGCCGGACTCCAGATCCGCCGGGGCGGCACCCATGGTCAATCCACCCTGTATGATGCACGCGCCGTCGCCAAACCTCCACTCCGCCGATCATGCTCAGCCTGCAATCCGACTCCGACGTCCGCTGGCTCGATCAGGTCGATCGCGGCCTCGACGACGTGCTCATCGATCACGCCCATTGCGAGAAGAAGGCCGCGGGCGTGGCGATGAACCTGCTTTTTTCCTACGTCGACCACCTTCCGCTGGCCCGGGCGATGACGGAGATCGTGAACGAGGAACTGGACCATTTCAGGCAGGTGCTCGACCTGCTGGAGCGGCGCGGGGTTCCGTTTCGCAAGCTCTCTCCGAGCAGCTACGGCCAGCGGCTCCACGAGCGGATCCGCCGCGAGGAACCCGCCAGGGCGATCGATCGTCTGCTGGTGGCAGGGCTGATCGAGGCCCGCAGTTGCGAGCGTTTTTCGCTCCTCGCCGACCATGTCGCCGACCTCGATCTGAGGAACTTCTACCGCAGCCTGTTCGAGTCGGAGGCCAGACACCACAGCACCTACGTCCGGCTCGCCTGCGACTTTGCGGAGGAGGAAGTCGTTCGCCAACGGCTCCACTGGCTGGCGGCCGAGGAGGCCGCGATCATCGCCCAGGGGGATACGGTTCCGCGGATGCACAGCTGATTGCACGCAAACACACGGCATCCTGCCGTTGTTTGCTTGGCCGGCTCCGCCGGCTGGCACTTACCCGGCCCTCCGGGCCTGGCGCGGGTTAGCGATGCTTTGACAGGCTGAAGCCTGTCCCACATCGGGCAGATGTGGCTCCGGGCCTGGAGATCGTGCTTTCGGGTCGCGACCCGGCCTGTAAGATGCCCGGATGTCTCAGCCCGCAGCACATCCGCCCGGCCGCGGGTTTCCGCTCGATGAACTGATCGCCCTCGGGGCGTTGCTGGCACTGGCCGTCTGGGCCGTACTCGTCTGGGCGGGGGTCGGGGCGGATCCCGTCGCGCTGGGAGCTTTCGATCCCGGACGGTTTTTCCCAGGACGGAGCCTCAAAGTCGCCGACCTACCGCTTGTCGTGATGCTGATCCTCGGCGGCCTGCCGCTCGTCTGGGGGCTCCTGAGCAAACTGCTGGCAGGCACGTTCGGCTCCGATCTGCTGGCCGGGATTTCGATCATCACGAGCATCCTGCTCGGCGAATATTTGGCGGGTGTGCTCGTGGTGCTGATGCTCTCCGGGGGCGAGGCGCTCGAATCGAGGGCCGTCAGCCGAGCCGGCGACGTGCTCAATGCGCTGGCCCGCCGCATGCCCCTTGTCGCGCACCGCAAGTCGGAGACCGGGCTCTCCGATGTTGCGCTCTCGGAAATCGCCCTGGGCGACCTGGTGGTCGTGCTTCCGCACGAGATCTGCCCGGTCGATGGAACGGTCGTCGCCGGCCGCGGATCGATGGACGAGAGCTATCTGACGGGCGAGCCCTACCGGATGGCCAAGGCACCCGGGTCGGCCGTGCTTTCGGGGTCGATCAACGGCCAGGCGGCGCTCGAGATCCGCACCGAACGGGTCGCCGGAGACAGTCGCTATGCGAAGATCATGGAGGTGCTGCGGTCGAGCGAAGAGCGGCGGCCCAGGATGCGCAGGCTCGCCGACACGCTCGGCGCCTTCTACACGCCGCTGGCCGTGGCGATCGCCGCTGCGGCATGGTGGTTCAGCGGAGAGGCGACCCGGTTTCTCGCGGTGCTCGTCGTCGCCACCCCGTGCCCGCTCCTGATCGCGATCCCGGTGGCGATCATCGGGGCGGTTTCGCTGGCCGCGAAGCGGGGCATCGTGATCCGCGACCCGGCGATTCTCGAGCGGCTCGACACCTGCCGGACCGCGATCTTCGACAAGACCGGCACCCTGACCTATGGCGAGCCGACGCTGACCGACGTGGTGCCGCTCGGAAGCCTGTCGGAGTCCGAAATCCTTTCCTTCGCGGGGAGCCTCGAGGGCTATTCGAAGCATCCGCTGGCCAATGCCGTCGTGAAGGCGGCGGCCGAGAGGTCGATCCGGATGCTGGAGGTCGAGGCGCTCGCGGAGAAGCCCGGTCAGGGACTGACGGGGCGGGTGAAGCATCCCGAGGGAGGTTCGAGCGGGCACGACATCGTGATCACGAGTCGGCAGAAGCTTCAGAGTCTCGATCCGGCCGGGGTCGACGGCCTGCCTCCCGTCGTCGGTGGTCTGGAGTGCGTCGTGGTCGTGGACGGGAAGGCGGAGGCCCTGCTCCGCTTCCGCGACGCGCCGCGTCCCGACGGCCGCCTGTTCGTACGGCACCTCTCCCCGGCCCACGGGCTCACGCGGGTGATGCTCGTCTCGGGCGATCGGGAGAGCGAGGTCAGGTGGCTCGCCGACATCGTCGGCATCGAGGAGGTCCATGCGGGCATCCAGCCCGAGGGCAAGCTCCGGCTCGTCGAGCAGGCGACGGCCGAGGCCCCGACCGTGTTCGTGGGGGACGGCATCAACGACGCTCCTGCACTGGCTGCGGCGACGGTCGGGATCGCGATGGGGGCCGCCAGCGACGTGACCAGCGAGGCGGCGGGCGCCGTCGTGATGGACTGCGACCTGTCGCGGGTCGACGAACTCTTTCACATCGGCAGGCGGATGCGGAACGTGGCCCTGCAGAGTGCGGTCGGCGGCATGGCCGCGAGCCTGATCGGGATGGGCTTCGCGGCCGCCGGCTTTCTGTCACCGGCCATGGGAGCACTGCTTCAGGAAGCGATCGACGTCGCCGCCGTGCTCAATGCCCTGAGGGTGGCCTGGAATCCGGGCGAGCTCACCGACTACGGGTCGTGAGCGGCCCGATCCGGCGGCTGATGCGGGCGGCGATCGAGGCCACTGCGGAACCGCCGACCCAGGCGACGGCGCCGGCGAGGCCGCCGACGAGGATGCCGGGAGGCCCCGCTGCGGCCCCGGCGGCCGCGAGCACGGCCACGCTGGTGGCGAGTCCCGCCCTCTCGCCGCTGCGACGGCACTGGTCTGCGGATCGCCCCGCCTGATGGGCCCGCCACTCGACTGCGAAGGCCGCCGCCTCGGCCACGATCGCCGTCGGAACCATGGCCCGCATTCCGAGCCGCACGGTCGTGCCGACGGCCGACCGCATGGCCATCCGCGACATCGATCCCGCCGCGGCCCGGGCCGAAGCCGCAGCCGCACCGCGGGCCGCCACCGCCGCGACCCGTGCCGTCACGATCTCGACCTGCCGGCTGGAGCGTTCACCCGTGGCGCACCAGGTCGTGAAGTGCTCGCAGTTGTCGATGATCGGGCAGTAGCCCTCGCTGCCGACCCTCGACAGCGCCCGGCTCACCACATCGTCCCGTCCAAAACGGGCCGGTGGATCGACGACCAGCCGCACCTCCCGTCCCTTGGCAAACTCCGCAAAGCTCGTCCGTTCGACCTTCCCGCCGGCGAACGGCCGGCGGAATTCGTGGGGTTTGGCATGCACGACCGTGCCGTCGCCGAGGTCGACGGCGTGATGCATGTACATCACCGTCGAACCGATGATCTGGTGCTCCACCTGCAACCGATCGCCGCGTGCCATGCTCGTCCTCCGCGTCCCCGGCCCATTGGGTCCCGGGAGAAACTTTACGCATCCGGCAGGCTGTAGGTTCGTCAAACCGGCCGAAAGTGTGAGATTTCGGTTCGTTTTCCCGGGAACCTTGTGTCGGTCAATCCCCCCGCCTACGTTGACGAACTCAGTAAGGATCCGGTTCAAGAATATCGAACGGCAGGTTCCTTCGCCCCCAGTTCACCTTTCAGCAGAATATCCGCAGGGAGAAGCGAGTCATGGGATTCTTCGAGGCCGTCGGTACGCTTGGCACGGGCCAGATCATCCTGCTCTTGATCGCGCTCGTGATCGCGTTCGGTTTCGAGTGCATCAACGGGTTCCACGATACCGCCAACGCAGTCGCCACGGTGATCTACACCAAGAGCATGAAGCCGACGCCGGCCGTCGTCTGGTCGGGCATCTGGAACTTCATCGGGGTGCATGCCGGCGGCATCGGGGTCGCCTTCAGCATCGTCCACCTGCTGCCGGTTGACCTGCTCGTCAACATCAAGACCGGCAAGGGTCTGGCGATGGTGCTGGCCCTCCTGCTGGCCGCGATCATCTGGAACTTCGCAACCTGGTACCGCGGCCTGCCGGCGAGCAGTTCGCACTCGCTGATCGGCTCGATCATGGGCGTCGGCATGATGAACTCCTGGCTCGAAAACGGCTCCGTCTTCAAGGGCCTCAACTGGCACAAGGTGTCGGAGATCATGATGGCCCTGCTGCTCTCGCCGATGATCGGCTTCGGTCTGGCGGCGGGCCTGCTGCTGCTCTGCAAGATGTTCATCAAGTCGAAGGAACTCTACGAGCCGCCCAAGGGAGACGCGCCGCCGCCTTGGTGGATCCGGGCTCTCCTGATCGGCACCTGCACCGGGGTGAGCTTCGCCCACGGATCGAACGACGGCCAGAAGGGGATGGGCCTGATCATGCTCGTGCTGATCGGCATCGTGCCCGCGGCGTACGCCCTCAACATGGGCACCACGCAGCAGGACATCACCGCCACGATCCAGGCCGCCAAGGATCTCGAACAGCAACTCGCGGAGCCGCAACTCGCCCAGATGATCGGGGCGCTCAAGGACCAGCACGTCGCCAACACCCGGGTCGAGAAGCTCACCCGGTCCGAGGGAGTGGCGGCTGCCGCCTCGATGGAAAGCGACCTGGCCGACCTCGTCGATCCCTATCCTCGCAATGACGCCGTTCTCGCCACGCTCGACCCGGTGCCGCTGGTGGCTTCGGTCGTCTCGTCGCTCGAGGGCCGGCAGGGCTTCAAGGAGCTCGATTCCGACGAGCGCTGGAAGGTGCGGACCCACCTCGTCGAACTTGGTGCATCCGTCCGGACACTGCTCAGGGAATTCGGCGACAAGCTCTCCGATGACCGCCGCAAGGTGCTCAAGGGCATCGAGAGCAAGCTTGCCAAGCCGGTCGAATACGTTCCCGAATGGGTCGTGATGGGTGTGGCCCTCTGCCTCGGCATCGGCACGATGGTCGGCTGGGAACGGATCGTGGTCACCGTCGGCGAGAAGATCGGCAAGACCCATCTGACCTACGCTCAGGGGGGCGCCGCTGAACTCGTGGCCGCCACGACGATCGGGCTGGCCGACAGCATGGGCCTGCCGGTGAGCACGACCCACGTGCTCTCCTCCGGCGTGGCCGGCACGATGTGGGCCAACAAGTCGGGTATCCAGGGGGAGACCGTTCGCGAGATCGCCCTGGCCTGGATTCTGACGCTCCCAGTCGCGATGCTCCTGGCCGGAACCCTCTACTGGATCGCAACCCTGTTCACCGGCTGATCGACATGCAGCGGTCCATCGATCCCACGGCCGAACGGGCGCTGGCGATCAACATCGACGCGTCGATCTACGGGACCTTCGCCGAGATCGGTGCCGGGCAGGAGGTGGCCCGCTGGTTCTTCACCGTCGGCGGCGCCGCCGGCACGGTCGCCAAGTCGATGTCGGCCTACGACATGACCGTCAGCGACGCCATCTATGGCAAGGCGCCGAGGTATGTGTCGCGGGAGCGGGTCGAGGAGATGCTTGACCACGAGTTCGCCCTGCTGCGGGAGCGGCTCGATGCCACCCGCGGCGACAAGACACGCTTCTTCGCCTTCGCCGACACCGCCTCGGCCCTCTCCTACGCCGGCGGCAACGAGTGCCATGCCTGGCTCGGAGTGCGGTTCCAGCACGCGTTTCGTGCCGATCCGAGCGACGTAATCCTGCACTGCCGGATGCTCGACCCGACCAACTCCCGCCAGCAGGAGGCGATCGGCAGGCTGGGCGTCAACCTGATACATGCCGTGTACAACCTGCACTCCAGGCCGAAGGCGATGCTGGAGGTGCTGCTCGACGAGGTCGGTCGGGACAGGCTCGAGATCGACTGGGTGACCGTCCGCGGACCGGCATTCGCGGGAATCGACAACCGGCTGCTGGGGGTCCACCTCGTCCGCATCGCCCTCACGCCCGCCCTGCTCTTCGATTCCGACGGCACCCCACTGCTGGCATCGGAGAAACTCCGCCGGGCAAGCGTGCTCGTGGAACGCGGCCGCTTCGCCCCGGTGACAAGACTGAATCTGGAGATGATGACGCTCGCCAGAGCGGCCTTCGGCGAGGGGGATCCCGGCAGGGACGGACCCGTTCACGAGATCATGGAGATCACGATGAACAACCTCCGCGACCGGGGGCAGGCGGAGGACGAGGACTTCCTCGCCCGGGTCGACCTGCTTTCGGCCGTGGGGAAGATGGTGCTCGTCAGCGACATCGGCGCCTTCCACGACCTGGGCGAGTATCTCGCCGCCCGGCGGGTGCAGCGGACGGGCCTGGTGCTCGGCGTGCCACTCCTCAGGGAACTGTTCACCGAAAGCCACTACCGCAAGCTGCCCGGGGGCATCCTCGAGGCCTTCGGCAGGCTGTTCACCCACTCGGTGCGGCTCTACGCCTACCCGACCCGCGACCAGATCGACGGCCACGTGATCACGGCCGACACGCTCCAGGTGGCCCCGCACCTGCGGCACTTGCTCGACCACCTGCGGGTGAACGGACTGATCCAGCCGCTCCCCTGCGAGGAGGCGTCGCTGCGAACCTATTCCAGCGACGAGGTCCGGGCCCGGATCTGCTCTGGGGATCCTTCCTGGAAGGAACTCGTGGCCCCGGAGGTCGCGGTGTTGATCGAGAAAAACGGCTACTTCGGCGGCCGCTGTGAAGTGGGCGACACCCCCGCCCACCTGACCCCGCGACGGTAGACCGGGTCAGCGGGGCCGGAGTGCCGGTCTGGAACGAGGCCGCCTTCGCATGGTTCCGAGTCAGCTCGCCCTGCCCCGCTGGCGGTAATACTTCAGGCCCGGCAGGAAGAAGCAGGCGCCGCTGATCAGACCGAAGACGACGTGCGACACGTCGCGGTGGGATTCCGTGCGGATCAGGCACATGACGAGCGCCGTCGCAAACAGCACCGCCGCCTGAATGTAGAAGGCGCCTGAGAGGATGCCGGCCTTGGCAAAGAAGACGAGTCCGGCGAGCAGTGCAAGAACGGGCGAGAGCGTGAGCACCGGCAGGCCGAGCAGGGCCTCGACCCAGAACAGCATCACGCTGGCGATCACGCTCCCTCCCCAGATGTGGGCGATCTGCCGCTCGACCGCCGTGACGGGGCCCGTCCGATGGCGGAGGGCCCAGAAGATCGGCGCCCAGAGGGCGAGCCCGCCCGCCCAGAGCACGAGATAGGGCCAGCGGGTGGTCACCCCCTGCCAGGCGAGCACGTCGGTGGTCACGCAGAGGCAGAGCAGCACCACCGAGTGCCACATCCAGAGCAGCCCCCAGTTTTCCAGGACGACCGCATGATGGGTCTCGCGGAACAGCCGGGCCGCGATGTCGGCCAGCCCGCCGCTGCGGGCGCTGAGCGGATCGCCGCTCAGGTATGCCCGCAGGTCCGCCGCCAGAGCGCCGGCCGACGCGTAGCGGAGTTCCTGCGGCTTTTGCAGCGTCTTGAGCGCGATCATCTCCAGATCCCGGACCACCTCCGGCGCGAGCAGTCGCGGCAGTGGAGGATCGGTTTCGAGGACGGCCAGCAGCGTGTCCATCGGGCTTGCCGCCTGGAATGGCGGCCGGCCGGTGAGCATCTGATAGAGGATGGCGCCGAGACTCCAGACATCGCTCTGTGGACCGACGTCGCCCCGGCTGCCCGCGGCCTGTTCGGGGGACATGTAACAGGGCGTGCCGAGGATCGCGCCGGTGTGGGTCACCGACTGGTCGGCCTCGATCCTCTTGGCCAGTCCGAAGTCGGAGACATGGGGCTGACCGGCGTCGTCGATGAGAATGTTCGAGGGTTTGAGATCCCGGTGCAGCACTCCCCGGTCGTGGGCCGCCTGCACGGCGTCGGCCACCTTGGCCAGCAGGGCGGCCGCCTCGCGGGGGGGAATGCTTCCGGACGCAAGCCGCTTTGCGAGCGTCGTGCCCTCGATGAACCGCATGCTGTAGAAAGGATGTCCATCGGATTCGCCCACTTCGAAGATCGAAACGATGCCCCGGTGGTCGAGTTGGGCGGCTGCCTCGGCCTCGCTGCGAAATCGGGCGACGTCGGCGCCGCTGGCGAGATCCCGCCGCAACAGCATCTTGAGAGCCACCGTGCGGCCGAGGCTCCGCTGGGTGGCCCGGTAGACCACCCCCATTCCGCCGCGGCCGATCTCCTCGAGCAGTTCATAATCGCCGAGCATGGCCGGCAGCGGCGTGACGCCGGGAACGAATCGCTGCCCGGGCCGCGGACTGTCGAGGGCCGCAGCCGGGCCTGGCGAAGAAGGAACCGACGCTCCCCGATTGCGGCCGACGTCGAAGATCGTCGATTCCTGGGCCACGGCATCGGTCAGCAGCATCGCGGCAAACAGTTCGCGGAGCTGGCCCGCGAGGTCGGGATGCTCTGCGGCGAGCCGCTCCATCCGCTGCTGGGCCGCCGTTCCCGGCATGTTCGAGAGCTCGTCGAGAATCATCGCCAGCCGCTCCTCCTGCTCCGGTCCCAGAGGCAGGTCGATCGCACGGCCCCGGCCGCCGGACGGAAACTGGGCTGTCGAGGGCATGCTCATCGATGCGATTGACCGGGGGCTGGGGGTGGGCGGATGGTCGTGGCAGCCAGCCGGCGGCGTTGCCCGATCAGGAATGGTAGGCGCCATCCCCTCCGTCGAGCAGGAGTCGCAGCCGTCGCATCGCCCGCAGGTAGCGCATTCCCGCCGCAGGCTTGGAAAGGCCGAGGGCATCGGCGGCCTCGGCGGTCGAGAGGTGCTCGAAATGCCGCAGCAGCACGATCTGCCGGTCGGCCTCATCGAGCTGCTCCACCGCCTCGGCGAACCGGCGTTCCAATTCCCGCCAGGTGGCGGCGGCCGCGGGGGTGAGTTCGCGGTCTGCGAGCTGGCCGACGACATCCGCCTGCGAGCGATCCGGGTCACCGACGGCAGCCTGCTGCTCCCGATCCACGCTGCGGTTCGCGGCTACCCGGTGCCGCCTGTGGGCGTCGATGAGCCTGTCCCGGGCCATGTGCCGCAGCCAGAG
>Ga0209598_10000076_pt1 | contig 71366 bp, 51 predicted proteins | sample M_140807_EF_Meta_FD_187317 | JGI IMG/M metagenome (GOLD analysis project Ga0209598, IMG submission 187317) | Freshwater microbial communities from Lake Montjoie, Canada to study carbon cycling - M_140807_EF_MetaG (SPAdes) (version 2) | ecosystem: Environmental > Aquatic > Freshwater > Lake... | reverse complement strand
CTGACGGGCCGACGCCGGTGGCTGTTCGCGGCTGACGAGTCAGGCCCCGGCGAGGTCGAGCTCCATCCAGGTGGTGGGATCGCTCTCCCAGGGATACTCCGGGGGCGCTCCGTAGGGGATGCGCCCGAGGCGGCGATCGATCACCGCGGCGAAGAACCCCAGCCGCGGGATCTCCGCCGGATCCCAGCCGGGGAGGGCCGCGGCGGTGATGTGGGCTTCGACGCTCCAGCCGTCGGCGTGGAGCTTCGCCTCCATCGGCACTGAGCCCTCGGGGAGCTCGGCCGGGATCTCGCTTGTCCGTGGGATCACTGCGGCCACGGCCACCGGCTTGTCGGCGAGCTTGCCCCCGCCGGTCGGGAGGAGGGCGAGCCGGCGGCAGAATCGACCGGCCCGGTGGCTCTCGCCGGTAGGGCGGGTGGCGATCCAGAGATGGAGCCCGTCGCTGTCTTCCGGCCGCGTCGGCTGGCACCATCGCGCTGCCCCGACCCCCTTCATTTCCCCCCGCACCCGCAGGCCGCCGTCATTCCAGGCTAGCCACAGCGAGACGAGGTCGGGCACGCCGACGATCCCTGCCAGCGACGGCAGCCGATAGGCGTCGTCGAGCGCGGCCGAAGTGGGGGGCCAGAGCGTCTTCCGCTTCCGGCAGGGGAAGCGGAAGGTGAACAGGGAACCGGGGTTCACAAGCGGCACGGCACGGGCTCCGAGGAATGACCAGGGCTCCGAGGAAAGACCGGGGCCCGAGGGCAACCGGGAGGCCCGACCGGCGGGCCATACTATACTGCTGCCGTTGCCACGGGGAGCGGAATGATCGGCTGGTGAGGCCTCTTCCCGGTGGAGCGATTCACGATCCCTGAGGAGTTGCGATCATGGGGCGGTTCATTCCTGAAGTTCGGCACTCGGTTCGGCCGTCGCTCGGCGGTTGGTGGGGCGCCGCTGCCGGCATCGCGGCGATCGTCGCGTGGGCCTCCCTTCCTTCCGCCCCCGCCGCCGATCAGGCGTCGGGCTCGCAGCCGCTGTGGAGCAGCGCGCTGGTCACCGCTGCCGCGCCGACACGCTCCGTCCCCTTCGATGTCGAGCTCGGTGGTGCCACGTCGGTGTGGCTCGTCGTCGATGACGGCGGCGATGGGTTCGGGTGCGATTGGGCCGACTGGGTCGATCCGGTCTTCAAGGGAGCCGGCCTCGAGAAGCCGCTTGTCGATCTCGAATGGAAGCGCGCGAGTGCCGAGTGGGGCAAGGTGCAAAAAGGGAGGAACGCCGGAGGGGGCGAGCTGCAGCTCGACGGCAAGCTTGTGGCCCGCGGCATCGGCACGCATGCCAATTCGGTGATCGAGGTGGCGGTGCCGGCCGGAGCCACGCGGCTCGTGGGCCGGGCCGGGCTCGACGACGGCGGCGCCAACCAAGGCTCAGGATCGATCCGCTTCGCCATCCACACCAAGGCCCCTGCGCTTCGCCCCAAGCGCGCGGAGGCCGGCGGCGCTGTCGCTCCCGCTGACGGCGCTGCCACGCTCGTGGTCCCTGAGGAGCTTGCCGCGACGCTGTTCGCTGCCGAACCGCTCCTCTCAAGCCCCTCCGATATCGACATCGACGCCTCGGGGCGGGTGTGGGTGTGCGAGGTCACCAACTACCGTGGCCGCAAGGACACGCGGCCCGACGGCGATCGGATCCTCGTTCTCGAAGACACCGACGGCGACGGCATCGCCGATACGTCGAAGGTCTTTTACCAGGGGCGCGACGTCGATTCTGCCCTCGGTATTTGCGTCATCGGCGACGGGCCGGGGCGGAAAGTGATCGTGTCGTGTGCGCCGGAGGTGTTCGTGTTCCACGATGACGATGGCGATCTCGTCGCCGACCGGAAGGAGTCGCTGTTCACGAAGACCGGCGACCCGCAGCACGACCACTCCGTCCATGCCTTCTCCGTCGGCCCCGACGGCCGCTGGTATTTCAACTTCGGCAACACCGGCCACGCCGTCCATGATCGTGATGGGAAGCCGGTCGTCGACCGGATGGGAAATGTCGTCAACGACAGCGGCAAGCCCTATCGGCAGGGGATGGTGTTCCGCTGCAATCCCGACGGCAGCGACTTCGAGGTTCTCGGCAACAACTTCCGCAACAACTACGAAGTCGCGGTCGATTCCTACGGCACGCTCTGGCAGAGCGACAACGACGACGACGGCAACCAGGGGGTGCGGATCAACTTCGTCATGGAGGGGGGCAACTACGGCTACGTCGACGAACGCACCGGGCAGGGCTGGCAGGTGCCGCGGACGAATCTCGAAGCGGAGGTCCCGAAGCGACACTGGCATTTGAACGATCCCGGTGTCGTCCCCAACCTCCTTCAGACCGGCGCGGGCTCGCCGACCGGGATCTGCGTCTACGAGGGGATGCTCCTCCCCGAACGCTTTCGCGGCTCGCTCCTCCACTGCGACGCCGGCCCGAATGTCGTCCGCGCCTATCACGTGAAGGCCGATGGGGCGGGCTACGCCGCCACGAGTGAAAACGTCGCCGATGGCTCGGCTGATCGCTGGTTCCGGCCGAGCGATGTCTGCGTCGCCCCCGATGGCTCGATTCTCGTGGCCGATTGGTATGACCCTGGTGTCGGCGGCCACGGGATGGGGGATGTCGAAAAGGGGCGGATCTACCGGATCGCGCCGCACGGCTCGGCGTGGTCGGTGCCCAAGCACGACTTTTCGTCAGTCGCTGGCGCCGTCGCGGCCCTGGCGAGCCCGAATCTCTCCACCCGCGCTACCGCTCTCCAGCGGCTGGCGAAGGAGCCCGAAGCAGCTGCCAAGGTCCTCGCGGCGGCCCTCGATCGCTCCACCGACAGCCGCCATGCCGCCCGTCTGGCCTGGGCGCTGGGGGGGCTTCCCGGGAAGGGGGCCTCCACTGTGGCGCAGTTGCTTGGATCGAAGGATGAGAACCACCGGATCGTCGGCCTGCGATTGGCCCGCATGGCCGACGTCGACCCGCTTGGCACGCTTGAAAAACTCGCGGCCGATCCGTCGGCGGCGGTCCGCCGTGAAGTGGCCGTGGCGCTGCGTGGCGTCGCTGGGCCACGGGCCGATGCCGTCTGGGCCAAGCTCGCCAAGGCGCACTCGGCCGGCGATCGCTGGGAGCTCGAGGGGCTCGGCATTGCGGCTCAGGGGCGCGGCAACACGAGCCTCTGGGACGGCCGCCTCGCCGCCTGGCTGGCGGCGGTCGGTGACGGCTGGAAGACCCCCGCCGGCCGCGAGGTCGTGTGGCGGAGCCGGGCCGCGGCGTCGCCGCAGCTGATCTGCGCGCTCCTCGCCGATCCCCGCGTCGGCACGTCGGAGTCGCTGGCGCTGATCCGCTCCCTCGACTTCCAGGAGAGCGCAGCGGCTGCGGTGGCGATCCGAGAGCTTGTCACGCGCCTCGACGCTCCCGATGAAAAACTCCAGGTGATCCTCCCGGAGCTCGTTCTGCGGATCGACCCGGCCGGTGGGGTCGAAGGGAAGCTCGCCGAGCGGATCGCGGCTGCGGCGGCGGCCGTCCCCGGTACTCAAGCATTTGTCGATATCATCCAGCGCTTCCGAATCAAAAGCCGCGCGGCCGACCTCGTCGAGCTCGCCGCCGCCGACGGCACCACCGACCAGGTGGCCGTGTCGGCGCTCGCCGCGGCCCTCGATCTCGGCGCTGCCGATACGGTGCGCGAGGCGATCGCTGCGGCGAGTGCTGCTTCCGATGAGACGATCGACATCCGCCGCGCGGCGGCCCAGGGGGAGACCCCCGTGTCACCGGCCGTCACCAAGGCCACGCGCCTGCTCTCGGCCTGTGGCCTGCGCGGCCAGGGGCCGGCGCTCGAGATCGTTCTGGCAACGCTCGCCTCGGCCGAGGCCTCCCCGGAGATCAAGGGGGGAGCGGTTCGTGGGCTAGCCCGCACCCAGGGAGGGGCCGTGAAGCTTGTCGAAATGGCCAAGGCGGGGGAGCTGACAGGGGCGCTGCCGCAGGCGGCGGCGCTGGCGATCTCTGCTTGCCCGTGGGGCGACATCCGCCAGGCGGCGGCCGATGTCCTCCCGCTCCCCAAGGGGCGCGGCGGCGAGAAGCTCCCGGCGCTGGCCGATCTTCTCAAGCGCGGCGGCAGCGCCGAGAAGGGGAAAGGGGTGTTTGCCGGTGTCGGCACCTGTGCCAAGTGCCACGTCGTTCAAGGGGAGGGGAAGATGGTCGGGCCCGACCTCTCCGGGATCGGGGCGAAGCTCTCGCGCGAGGCGCTCTATGAATCGGTCCTCGCCCCGTCGGCGGCGATCAGCCACAACTACGAGGCTTGGACGTGCTTGACAAAGGACGGCCGGGCGATCACCGGCCTGCTTGTCTCGAAGACGCCGCAGCAGGTCGTGATCCGGGGGGCCGACGGCGTCGATACAACGGTGGCTGGCGACGATCTCGAAGAGCTCGTTCGGCAACCGGTGTCGCTGATGCCGGCCGATCTCACCTCGACGCTGTCGGCCGAGGAGCTCGTCGATGTCGTAACCTGGCTCGAGACGCTCCGGGGCCAGCGGTGAGCCACCGGCCGGCCGGGATCGACCTGGATCGGACTGGGAGGGGGGCCGGACGACCGTTTTTTTCCGGACGAACTTCCTGGTCGGAAATCCTGACCTAGAGTTGCCTGCGAGCGGTCCGGACCCCCGAGCCTCATGAAAACGTAGGCGGCCCATGCGTGTCCTCCAGGTGGCGAGCGAAGCGGCCCCCTTTGCCAAAACCGGGGGCCTGGCCGACGTCGTCGGTGCGCTCCCCGGGGCGCTCTCCCGGCTCGGCTGCCATGTCACCGTCGTGATGCCCGCCCACCGCGAGGCATTTTCGTCGCGCCGGCTCCCGATCGAGTCGACGGGGTGGGAGTTTGACGTGCCGGTCGGGACGCGAAAGCAGAAGGCGAAGATCTTCCAGTCGCACCTGCCGGGCCGGGACGGCTCCCCTGATGTCACCGTCTATCTCGTCGGCAACGATGCCTACTTCGACCGGCCGACGCTCTACGGTGGCGCCGAGGATTATCCCGACAACTCCGAGCGGTTCATCTTCTTCTCCCGCGCCGTCCTCGAACTGGCCAACCGCTTCGAGGAACCGTGCGACGTCATCCACAGCCACGACTGGCAGACCGGCCTCGTGCCCGCCTACCAGAAGGTGCTCGCCTCCCAGTGGCCCAGGCTGGCCCGGGCGCGGACGCTCCACACGATTCACAACATGGCCTATCAGGGCGTTTTTTGGCACTGGGACATGCTCCTGACGGGGATCGATTGGCGGTATTTCAATTGGCAGCAGATGGAGTATTTCGGCCAGCTCAACCTCCTCAAGACGGGGGTCGTGTTCGCCGATATGGTGAGCACCGTCAGCCCGACGTATGCCCGCGAGATCCAGTCGGCCCCCGGCGGATGTAGCCTCGAGGGCGTGCTCTCGGCGCGGGGCGATTCGCTCGCAGGAATTGTCAACGGCATCGATACCGCAGCCTGGGACCCTGGCAACGATCCCCATCTCCCCAGGCCTTATGGCGAGGCTGACGTCGCCGAGGGGAAATACGCCGCGAAGGCGGCGCTCGCCTCCCGCCTCGGCCATGTCGCCCCCGATCCGCGCCCGCTGATCGCGTTCGTCGGTCGGCTCGCCGAGCAGAAAGGGATCGGGCTCGTCTTCGATCTCCTCGGACGCTTGGCCGGAAGTGGACGGGCCCGGTTCCTCGTGCTCGGCACGGGGGATCCGCGGGCCGAGGACGGTCTGCGGCGGCTGGCCGCCTCCTACCCGGGGACGATCGACCTCGTCATCGGCTTCGACGAGGGGCTCGCGCACCTCGTTCAGGGTGCGGCCGACATGCTCCTGATACCGAGCCTCTACGAGCCCTGCGGGCTGACGCAGCTCTACGCCCTTCGCTACGGCACGATCCCGATCGTCCGAGCCACTGGTGGGCTCGTCGACACCGTCGTCGATGCCACTCCGGAAGCACTCGCCGACGGCACGGCGAGTGGCTTCCGATTCTCGGCCGTTGATGGCACCGCCTTCGCGCACGCCGTCGAGCGGGCGCTCGAACTCCACGCCGACACCGACCGCTGGCTGTCGCTCGTCCGCCGCGTCATGCAAGAAGATTGGTCGTGGGATGCCAGTGCCCGGAAATACCTGCGGCTTTACGAGCGCGCCCTCGCCAGCCCGCCGACGCCGGTCCGGGTGCCGTGATATCAGAGGCCTCGGAGGCAGGGGAATACCTGCTCCCTCCAGATCTCGCCAGCGACTGGGCAACTGGGCAATCCGGGGAAACCCTGACGCTCGGTCTGAATGAGCGGAGCGTGACGGTTCTTCCGGCCGATACCGTCTGGCATGAACACTCTCCGCTTCGCCGGGCGGCGCCCGGCCTGCACCGCCATGGTGCTCTTCGTCGTGGCCGTGGCCTTCGTCGGGCCGGCCCGTCCGGCCTCTGCGTGGCCCTGCCGCACCTGTGGGCCGCAGCCGGGCTTTCTCCGTTCACCCGTGGGCGAGACGACGCCCTGCGGGAGCCAGGGATGTGGGCATCGTTATTGGGGACCGCGCGGCGAGGAGCCGTGCGGGCCAGACCCGTGCAGCAACTGCAACCGCTGGCAGGACTGCAATGGCGTCAGCCGTGGCCCTGATCTGCTCGCGCCGTGGCAGCTGCCCCCCGGGCGTGGGTTCATGGCCCCGGCGGAGGTCGGCTACATCACCGAGAATCCGTGCGACGACTGCAACAAGATCAGCGGCTGCCTGTTCGGGGGGCCGAGTTGCCTCCAGAAGATCAATCCCTGCCACCCCGACTGCATCCTCACGCTCTTCCCCTGGCCGTGGAAGCGCCGCGCCGCCGGCTGCGGTGAGTGTCAGTCGTGCCGCGAATGCCAGCCGGCCGTGACGGCCGGGAGCGTGGCGGCAAAATCAGCACCGGTCAAAACGGCTGCCGCCCAGACGCCTGCGACGAAGTGACGGCTCGCGCGCTTTGGCCGGCTCTGGTCAGGCTGTGGCGCGTTCCGCGGCGAGTGTGGCGGCGAACGTGATCTCGTCGCCGTGCTCCCGGCAGGCCTTCCGCAGCGGGCCGAAGTCGCCGGAGGCCGCCGCCATGTCGACCAGCGAGGGCAGCATCCCGGTGGCCTGGAGGAGGCTCGGTCCGGAATCGTCGCGCGGCCGATCGAGCGCGGCGTGAAGCGCCTCCGCAGGACGGGCGAGCCGCCAGAGGAGGAGGACGAGCACGTCGCCGGGGAGTGATCCCGCCTGTTCCACCTTTGCCAGCACTGCCGCCTTGCGAAAGAAGGCGATCGCCCCCTCGACGTCGATCCCGAGTTGGGCGCCGTAGAAGAGCCGTGAGGCCGCGCCGACGTTCTCGAACGGGGGCTCGCCGGGGTAGACCGTCTCCCTCGGCAGGCGACAGGCATAGCAGGCGAGCTCCCACGCCCGGCGCAGCGTGACGTGGTCGGTGCAGACCCTCGCGATCCGCAGCACCGACTGGAGGTGCGAAACGTCGACATGGACGGCCGGGTCGTCGTTCAATCCACCGGCCGCCTCGAGGACACCGGTGAGCGAAGCATCGGGGCCGGGCTCGACCGGGATGCCCCGGCGATGGAGATCGTGGACGAGCGACGCGAGCACCTCACGGTGGAGATGGGCGACGAGGAGATCGGCCGCGGGACGCTGCCGCGCCGCCGGGAGCCGCGAGACCGCCTGCTCATAGGCAGTGATCGTGTTGCAGGTGCCGTTGCGGGCCAGGAGCAGCTTCAGGCCGAGGGCCGGATCGGCCCCCTCCCACAGCGCCACATGGATGATCTCCTGGATCGTCTCGTCGGCCCGTTCGGCATCAGGGGCGTCGTCGGTGGCCGGCGGGGAATCGCTCGTCGTGGCCGGGACCTCGACGCGCTCGGCGAGCGCCGCCATCCGCCGCCCCATCTCCTCAGGTTCGACCGCCGCGCGGAGATACATCCAGCCGGCCGCCACCTTCCCCTCTTCGACGAGTGGCCAGCCCACCTCGCGGCAGGCCTCGAGCGACTTCGCCTCGAGCGCCGCCTGTTTCTCCGCGGGGATCGTCCGCGAGTCGCCAGCGAGCGGCAGGCCGAGCGCGGCTCGTGCCTCCATGAGGCGGGCGTCGAAGAGGGAGTGCCAGCGCTGCCGGGCGGCAAGCGAGGCGGTGAGCTCGGCGAACATCCCCTCCAGGCCGCGCGCGGCGGCCGTGGCGGCAAGCGTGTCACACAGTTCGCTCGATCCAGTGGGGGAACCGTCGTTCACGGGGACCTCGGTAGGGGAGAGAGGGGATGAAGGGCGAAGCGTTGGTCAATCGCGCTGACCCTGCCGGAGACTTTCGTAGGCGAGGACGGCGGCGGTGGCCGAGACGTTGAGGCTGTCGGCGGCGCCGTGCATCGGGAGATGGACCGACTCGAGGACGATCTTCCCCGCATCGGCCGCTTCCTGCCAGGCGGGAGAGATGCCGCGGGCCTCGCTGCCGAGAAGGATTGCGGTAGCGCCGGCGAGCCGCGCCTGGTGCCAGGGGATCGATCCCTGCGGGCGGGCGGCGATCACGCGGCGCGGAGCGCTCGAACACCAAGCTATCGTCTCGGCAGTGTCGGCGCTCGAGAGCTTCACGGAGAAGACGGCCCCGAGGCTCGCCCGGATGACCGCCGGGTTGGCCGGATCGGTCCGCGCGTCGCAGGCGATCACGCCAGCGAGCCCGGCGGCGTCGGCGGTGCGGAGGATGGCGCCGAGATTCCCCGGTTTTTCGACCCCTTCAACGATCAGGACCGGACGGTCGGCAAGCGTCGTCCAGTCGGAGAGCGGGCCGGGGCGGAAGCGGACGATGCCGACGCAACCTTCGTTGCGGCTGCCGAAGGCGAGTTTCTCGAACGCCGGCTTGGAGAGGAGCGTGATCCGCGTGCCCCCCGCCACCACCTCGGCGAGCCAGGAGTCGAGATCGGCCCCCGACGGCAGGCCGGTGGCGTCGGCATCGTGTCTGCCGGCATCGGCGCGGGCGAGGATCGATTCGTCCAGAAACAAGTCCACGAGGGGAATGCCCGCGGCCAGCGCCCGGCGCACCTCGCGGCCGCCGTCGACGGGCGTCAGGCCGCTATCGCGGCGCGCCTGGGGCTCACGGAGCCGGGCGGCTTCCCGCAGGCGGGGGTTGGCGGTGCTCGTGATGATGTCGTGCGGGATCATGGTGGGGCGGCGGAAGGAGTCCTGCTCAATCGCTCAATTGTATCAGCCGGCATTCCCGTCGATCGTGGCAACGATCCGCTCGCCGATCGCCAGGCTCGCGGTGGCCGCGGGGGAGGGGGCATTGACGACATGGAGGATCCCGTCGCCACGGACGAAATGGAAGTCGTCGACGAGCCGCCCGTCGGGCCACATCGCCTGGGCCCGGACACCGGCGCCGCCGGGAGCGAGGTCGCGCGGCGTCACCTCGGGAACGAGCTTCTGGAGTGAACGGCAAAAGGCGCCGCGGCTCGAGGAGCGGTAGAGCTCGTAGGCCGACATCGAAGCGTGCCGCGCCACAAACCGCCAAAGGGCCGGCGTGGTGAGTGATTCGACGAGGTCGCGGAGATTGATCGAGAGCGGCGTGTAGCCCTCGCGGGCGAAGGCGAGGACGGCATTGGGTCCAGCCTCGATCCCGCCGTCGATCATCCGCGTGAAGTGGACGCCGAGGAACGGGAAACGCGGGTCGGGGACCGGATAGATGAGATGGCGCACGAGGTGCTCCGCGGCGGGGCGGAGGCGGAGGTACTCGCCGCGGAACGGGACGATCCGCGCCGCCGGCTTCATTCCCGAAAGCCCCACGATCCGGTCGGCGTGCAGCCCGCCGCAATTGATCACCAACTCGGCGCCAACCTCGCCGGCGGTGCTCGCCAAGCGCCAGGTGCCGCCGATCCGCTCGATCCGCGTCACCCGGGCGTTCACGACGACACGCCCCCCGAGCCGACCGATCTCGCGCTCGAGGGCATCGGCGACCCCGCGGTAGTCGACAATCCCCTCCTGTGGCACGTGGATGGCGGCGATCCCCGCGGCATGCGGCTCGAGCTCGCGGATCGCCTCCGGGCAGTCGAGGCGACGGAGGCCGACGAGGCCGTTTTGAGTTCCCCGTTCCCAGAGCGTGTCGAGCCGGGCCACCTCGGCGGCGTCGGTGGCGACGACGATCTTCCCGCAGATCTCGTGACGGACGCCATGCTCCTGGCAGAACGCGACCATCTGCCGCAGGCCGCGGACGCTTAAAGCCGCCTTCTCAGAGCCGGGCTTGTAGTAAAGCCCACTGTGGAGGACGCCGCTGTTGTGGGTCGACTGCTGCGAGGCGACCTTGGCATCCTTTTCCAGCAGCGTCACCTCGTCGCAGCGCCGCGACTGGAGGAGCCGCCAGGCCGTGGCCAGGCCGACGAGCCCGCCGCCGACGACCACGACCGACCGCGTTTTGAAGCCGGAATCCATCGGTGAAGTTTCGGTATACTCTCGAGATTCCGTGGCATCCGTACCTTGTCCAGGCATCGGGCGCATCGCCACCGACGCAGGCCTCGGCCGACATTCGTGCACCGCTGAGACTTGAGACTGCGCCATGCGACGCCAAAGCGCTCACTATAGCCGCGGCGATCACCTTCAGCGCCGAGAAACCGTCGCCCGTGGCAAGCCGCTGACCGGCTGCTTTCGGCTGGAATCCCCCGCTGAACTCCCCCGCTAGGTCCACCCCTCTAGGTCCACCCCCAAGGCCCACCCTCCACCGATGAAACTGCTGGTCACCGGAAATCTGGGATATATCGGTTCGGTCCTCACCGAGGAACTGAAGACCTCCGGCCACGACGTGGCCGGGCTCGACATTGGCTACTTCCGCGACTGCCGGCTGACGGACGCACCGGAGCCGGCGCGGCAATCGGTCAAGGACATCCGCGACGTCGAGCTCGCGGACTTCGCCGGCTTCGAGGGGGTCGTCCATCTGGCCGCCCTGTCGAACGATCCCCTCGGCGAATTCGCGCCGACGCTTACCGAGGCGATCAATTTCGCCGGCACGGTCCGCGCGGCCGAGCTTGCCAAGCGGGCCGGCGTGCGCCGGTTCGTGTTCGCCTCGTCGCAGAGCATGTACGGCGTGTCGACGACGGATGACGAGCTCGACGAGGACGCGAGCGAGAAGAAACCCGTCACGGCCTACGCCCGGACGAAGTGGGAGGCCGAACTGGCGATCCGGAAGCTCGCCGCGCCGGGCTTTGTCGTCACGGCCCTGCGGCCGTCGACCGTCTTCGGCGTCAGCCCCCGACTGCGGAGTGACATCGTCTTCAACAATCTGGTCGGGTGTGCGTTCACCCGTGGGCGGATCGAGATCAAGAGCGACGGCACGCCGTGGCGCCCTGTGGTGCATGTGCGCGACGTCTGCCAGGCGTTCCTCGCCGGCCTCACGGCGCCGGAGGAGATCGTGCAGGGGCGGTCGTTCAACGTCGGCATTCCGAATGGCAATTTCACCGTCCGCGATCTCGCCGAGGCGGCGAGCCGCTGCATGCCCGGTTCGACCCTGACCTTCACTGGCGAGCATGGAAAGGACTCACGCAGTTACCGGGTGTCGTTCCGCCGCATTCTCGGGGAACTGGCGCCTTGGTTCCGCCCCTCGTGGGATCTCGACCGTGGTGGCCAGGAGCTCGTCCGGTTTTTCCGCGACATCGCCTTCACCGATCAGGACTTCACGGGCCGCAGGACGATCCGCCTGGAGCATCTGAAACATCTCGTCGCGACCGGCGCCCTCGACCGTGACCTCCGTTGGCAGGCCTGATCCCCGAGGAGTCCCCATGGAATTCGAACCCCAGTCGCTGCCCGGCGCGTTTCTCATCAAGCCCAACCCGTTCCACGACGAGCGCGGGGTGTTTCGCCGGCATTTCTGTGCCCGTGAGTTCGCGGCCCACGGCATCGCATCGCACGTCCTCCAGTCGAATATCTCGGAGAACCGCCATGCCTTCACCCTGCGTGGCTTCCACTACCAACTGCCGCCGCACGGCGAAGGGAAGACCCTCACCTGCCTGCGCGGCAAGCTCCACGACATCATGGTCGACATGCGCCCCGATTCGCCGACCTTCATGAAGTGGATCTCTTTCGAGCTCGACGGTGTGAACCGCCACAGCATCCACATTCCCCCCGGGTGCGCGAATGCCTTCATGACCATGGAGGACGACACCATCGTCTATTACGTCGTGTCGGAGTTCTATCAATCCTCCGCGGAGCGGGGGGTCCGATGGAACGACCCACGGTTCGGATTCCGCTGGCCACGCGATCCGGCCCACATTTCAGCGAAGGACGCCGGCTGGCCCGACTCCGTCCTTTCGCAGGCATGAGCGACGAAGAGTTTTCCATCTCGAGACGCCGATTGGGGCGTTGCGCCGGTGACTCATCGATTTGAAATGATAGGAGACCCCATGATCACGGATCAGGCCGTCATTCTCTGTGGCGGCCGAGGCGAGCGGCTCCGGCCGATGACGGACTCGTTGCCCAAGCCGCTGGCGCCCGTTGCTGGTCGTCCGTTCCTGGTGCATCTTCTTGGGCAACTTCGCGATAGCGGCTATCGAGAGGCCGTGCTTCTCACTGGTTACCGCGGCGAGATGATCCATGAAAACCTCGGCGATGGCTCCGACATCGGCATCCGGCTCGAGTATCGCCATGGCCCCGAGGAGTGGCAAACCGCACGTCGATTGTGGGACGCACGGCCGCTCCTGAAACCGACTTTTCTTCTGCTTTACGGTGACAACTACGCGACCTTTCAGCCGCAGCGGGTCGAGGAGGTCTTTCGAACGCACGGCTGTCTTGGATGCCTGACGGTTCACCCCCGGGAAACACGGGCAAACGTCGCGGTGAACGCCACGGGGCAGATCACAGCGTACGACCCTACCCGTCGCGTCTCCGGACTCAACGCCGTGGAAATCGGTTACTCCCTGTTTTCAGCCAAGATCTTCGACTTTTTTACCGGAGCGGACGAGTCCTTCAGTGCGGTTCTTGAACGGCTGTCGGCAGCCCGGCAACTCTCTGCCTTCCTCCAACGCGACGCCTATCAAAGCATATCGGATCCGCTACGGCTCTCGGCTGCTGACGCCTATTTCACTCCCAAGAAAATGCTCCTTATCGATCGTGACGGGACGATCAACTGCAAGCCCGAGCGGGCTCGTTACCTTTCGGCCTGGGAAGACTGGAGGTTCGTGGTGGAAACGCTCGACGCTCTGAAGCGTCTGGCGGCAGCCGGATGGGCTTTCATCGTGATCTCCAATCAAGCCGGTGTGGGACGTGGGATTGTGACCGAGGAGCAAGTATGGGAGATCGACCGGCGGATGAAAGAGGCCCTCGGGCGCGTGGGCGTGCCGATCCTCGGGAGCCACTACTGCTTCCACCACTGGGATGATCACTGCCTGTGCCGCAAGCCGGAGCCGGGGATGTTTTACGCTGCGGCTCGGGATTTCTCGCTCCGGCTGGACCAGACGTGGTATCTGGGCGACGATCCAAGGGACTGCACGGCGGCTTGGCGAGCGGGCTGCCGCTGTGGCTACATAGGCCCCCCTAGGGAACTCGATACGCTGCCCGTGGCCGAAAAACCCGCCGCGATGTTCCCCGACGCCACCGGCTTTGCGGAAATGCTTCTCCGATCATGATCATATCGCGAACGCCATTTCGGGTCAGTTTCATCGGCGGAGGCACAGACCTCGAGAGTTACTACGTGGCGAGTGAAGGCCGGGTGCTCAGTACGACCATTGACAAGTACATCTACGTCTGCGTGAAGAAACCCGTCGATATCGTGGAGCACCGGTATCGAATCGTGTGGAGCCGCTTGGAATGCAAGGATCGGATCGAGGACATCGAGCATCCCATCGTGCGCGAGACACTCGATTTCCTGAAAATCGATCATCCGGTCGAGATCGTCACGGTAGCGGACGTTCCGGCTCAAACCGGGCTGGGGTCATCCAGTGCTTTCGCAGTCGGGTTGTTGAACGCGCTGTATTGCCTCTCTGGAAAGACGGTGACAAAGTACCGGCTGGCGAGTGAGGCGGCCCATATCGAGATCGAAAGGCTGGGCCGTACGATCGGCAAGCAGGATCACTTCGCGGCAGCGTACGGCAACATCAACACGTTCACGTTCTGTTCAAACGGCCGTGTGAGCGTCGATCCGGTACCGTACAACCCGACGACGAAGCGGGCGATTCAGGATCGCCTCATGCTCTTCTACACGGCATTGAAGCGCGACGCGAGCAAGGTGCTGGAGACTCAAAGGGGCGGTGAGGATTGTTCGCGGGTGGTGCTTGACGAGTTGGTCAAGTTGGTTGAGCCGGCAGCCGAGGTGCTCAGGTCCACAGGGTCGCTGCTGCGCTTCGGAGAATTGCTTCACGAGGCTTGGGTGCTGAAGCGATCACTGCCGGGGAGTGTCTCAAATCCTGAGATCGACGCCCACTACGAGGCTGCTCGGGGTGCCGGGGCGGTCGGTGGAAAGTTGCTCGGAGCGGGCGGAGGAGGCTTTCTCCTGTTCTACGTCGAGCCCGACCGGCAGAGTGCGGTGCGGGCGGCTCTCGCGAGCCTCTTCGAATTACCGTTTCGGTTTGATGACTCTGGAAGCCGGATAACGTACTACGATGAAAGGTAGTAGCCTTGGGATCGCGATGTATTTTACGCAAGGAGCCGTTGTAGCTGGAGTGGAAGGTGTTGGTCGCGAAGCGAAAGGACGTGGTTGCCAGTGGTCGTTGAGCCTGAAATCAGCGTGGTGGTGCCGGCGTACAATGCGGCCCGTTTTCTGCAGCAGACGATCGAATCGGTACTGTGCCAGACATTTACAAAGTGGGAGCTCGTGATCGTCGATAATGCATCGACAGATGAAACGCAGCAGGTCATCGATGATCTCCTGGCGAAGGCCAACGATTCGCGTGTTCGGGCCGTGCGAAACAATGCTACCGTTGCCGCACCGGAGAATTGGAACATCGCGGTATCGATGTCCCGGGCAGGTTTGCTGAAGCTTCTGTGTGCCGATGACGTCCTCGAGCCCGATGCGCTCGAGCGGCAGTATCGCTCGTTGAAAGACCATCCGCAGGCCAGCTTTGCAACGAGCGCGAGGCTTCTTATCAATAGTTCAGGGAAGCCACTTTTCGTGCGAAATGCCATCGGGAAATCCGGTTTCTATGACGGAAACGCGATGATACGCCGTTGCATCATGTCGGGCACGAATATCATAGGAGAACCAGTACACGTGATGTGGCGACGCTCGGCCATGGAGCGAGTCGGATTGTTCGACCCGGAGGTGGCCTACGCCACGGATGTCGAATATTGGTTGCGTCTGCTCGGCGTTGGTGGCCTGTTTCACGACGTCAAGCCGGTCGGCTGGTACCGCATTCACGCGGACGCCGCAACGACGCGCTTGGCCGCTGTTACGGTTGAGGATTTCGTACGCACCGCTCGGAAGCAGGTAGACCGAGGGACCGCCACCTTGAGCGCTTTTGATTTCCGGGTCGTACGCGCAAAATCTTGGTTAAAAAGCAAGGTGAGGCAAGCCCTTTACAGAGCGCTGGGGTGAAATGCTCGGGGTTGGAAGGCGAGGGAAAGTAGTCCTGCGCACAGGGGGGGCGTGAACCTGTGTCCGTGCCATGCGGCGTAGGAGCGATCGGTTGTAGGCCGTGCTTATTTCGGCAGTGGGTGGCATCGGAGATTTCCGGTCAGTAGCATGCGTCGACCCTGCTGATGGTGTAACTTATTTGGGAGTATCATGGCAGACGATGTTTGGCGCACTGGGTTGATCAGGCCGTCTTTACTTGTCGTTAACTCGCGGCGCTTTCCTTATGGCAGCTATTACAAACGGTCCTGCCCTTCGGCAGATATGACAGAGGAGCGGTTTTTGGCATGAGGAGCGCGATTGTGACCGGAGCGTCCGGACGTCTGGGGTCGGCGTTGGTGTCGCACCTTGCAGAGCAAGGCATCCCGACGTTGGGTGTCGGAAGATTGCCACCAGGCAGCGATACGCTCTTCGAGGCGAAGCATAGTAGTGAGTGTGTCACCCACGTGGGGCTCGCTCCTGCGGCTTACAGCGACACGGATTTCCTCGTTGCCAACGTTCCCTGGAAGCCAGCAGGGGAGTGTGTGTTGTTTCACTTGGCATGGGGCGCGGGTGGCCAACTCGCGACGCCTGACGTTCCTTTGCAGGTGGCGTCGGCGGCAGCGATCTCCGATGCGGTGAATTTGGCGGCAGCGTTCAACTGCTCAAGGCTGGTCAATGCGGGGAGCCAGCAGGAGCGATTCGTCCAGGATTACCTCGTTGACCGCTGGGCGGAGGTGGCCTACCCGACCAATCAAGGCATCTACGGTGCAGCGAAGTTGATCGCTCGCGATCTCGGCTCAATTCTTTGCTATATAAAAAAGATCGACTTCGTGAACGTGCGCTTCTCGACGTACGTCACGCCGTCACTCGATGGGGCGGGGTATGTCGCTTCTGTCCTCCGGGCGATCAAGGACCGCCGCGGGTATGAGCCGCTGCGCAGTCGGCAGTGGACGGAGATTCTGCCCATCGGGGAGGTAGCCCGGGCGTTCGCCATGATCGGGGCTCAAGGCAAGAACAAAGCCGATTATTATATTGGCACCATCAGGCCGCGGACGCTGACGGAGCTTTTCCGATATTTCGAACTCGTCCTGGATGGCTCGGTGGCGCCGGAGTCGGCTTGGATCTCCGCGCCGCTGAGTGTCGAGGATAGATATCACTTCGATCCCGAGCCGTTGCGCCGTGAGGTTGGATTCGAACTCCGAGAGACGTTCGAAACTTTGGCTGCGGAGGTTGCACGTCGATGAAACAGGCGATCGTGAACGGGGCGACCGGATTCATCGGTTCCGCGCTTGTGCGGCAACTGGTGGCCGATGGGGTGGAGGTGTTGGGGCTGGGCCGTCGGGCCGCCGATGCGTTACCGACCCACCGACTCCCTTCCGCGGAGAGGTTTCGCTACCGTATGCTGGCGCTCGACGACACGGAACGTCTGCCGGACGTGGTGCGCGAGGCGGGTTTCCCTGTCGATGATTGCGTGTTTTTCAACATTGCGTGGTGGGGCACCGATAAGGTGTCGGACTTCGGCGTCCATGCGCAGTTGAGAAACGTCATCCGCGCAACGTCCTCATTGGCCGCATCAGCTGCAGTCGGCTGCCGGCTTTTCGTGCACGCCGGTTCCATGGAGGAGCATTTCGCCGAGGCTTATGTTGGACTCGACTATCACCAGTCCAATGCCTCCAATCGGCACATCATCTATGCGTTGTCGAAGTGCGGCGCCAAGCGGATGCTCAAGATGCTCCACGCCGATTCACAAACACCGGTTGTCTTGACGACGTTCTCTCATGTCATGGGGGTCGACGACGGCAAGGATTCTTTCCTTCAGGTGGCCTTGGACAAGTTTCTTCATGGGGGGGATCTCTCTTTTACGTCAGGAGAGCAGATCTTTGACACGATTCATGTCTCTGATGTAACGCGGGGCTTGGTGAGCGTCGGCAAGCATGGCCGGCCTGGCCAAGATTATTGGATCGGGTCGGGGCATGCCCGGAGGCTGCGAGAGTACGTGGAGGAGATGGCCAGGCTCTACCCGCCCGGACAGGAGCTCGGTTTCGGCAGGGTGAGTTTCAGCGACGTCATCCTGCCGAAGGAGCTTTTTGCAATAGATCTCATCCGGGAACATACTGGCTTCGTGCCAAGCGTCTCTTTCGAGATGATGGTCAGGGAACTTGCCGTCTGGCTGAAGGAGCGACGGGCGAAGGCCGGGCGCTGACGCTCGGCAGCCGCACGGTTCGCAGACTTCACGGGCCATGTGTTGGCCGTGTTCCAAACGGTTATTGAGTGCCTCGTGGCGACGAAAGCGAATCCTACCGCAAGGATTTCGAATCTAACCAACGAACTGTGAGTTTATTCTTGTATGGCGCCCGAGTCCGTCGCCGTTGGTGGAAGACTTCTCGCGGCCGGTGGTGGTGATTTTCTTTTCCTCTCCGTCGAACCCGCCCATGAGGACGCCTTGCGACACTCGCTCGAACCGCTCATCGAATACCGCTTCCGGTTCGTCGTTGGGGGGGAGCCGGATCACGTACGACTCGAGCGATAGCGGGACGTGGTTTGGTTGAGCCGCCGCTCAATGCGGCGAACAAGAGCTCCCGGGAAAACCCTGGGGTGTCGTGGGTGAAGGAGCAGCATGAAGGACTTTGTTCGTTGCCCATGCAGAGGAGGCCGGCCCTGATGGTCAGAAAGTTGTCGATGATTGCCACGGAGCGGGTGAAGTCCGGGGAATGGCTTCCGCCGTGGACTGTGGCCGAGCATGAGGCGAGGTATGCCTTCGCGAGCCGGTTCGTGCGCGGACTGGCGGTGGTCGACTGCGCATCGGGGAACGGGAACGGCGCTGCGGTGTTTCTCCGGAGCGAGCCCGCCTCCCTCGTCGGCTTCGACGTCGATCAGGAGGCGGTCGATGCCGCCAATGCCGCGTTGGGGACTGACCTTGCCTCGTTCCGGCGGGCGGAAGCCACGGCGCTCCCCGCGGGGGATGCAACGGCTGACGTGTTCATCAGTCTGGAGACGGTCGAGCACGTCGAGGACGACCGTGGATTTCTCGGTGAGGTGGCACGGGTGTTGAAGCCGGACGGGTTGTTCATCTGCTCGACGCCGAATCGTTCGGTTACCAATCCGGGGACGGGCCTCACCGACCGCCCCTGGAATCCGTTTCATGTCAGGGAATACACGCCGCTCGAGTACCTCGACCTCCTCACCGAGCGGTTCGAGGTGGTCGGTTGGTACGGACAAAACAGGACAGCCGGCGCCAAGGTGCGATGGCTGGAGTGGATCGCCGGTATCTTTGGCCCGAAGGTGGCGGTGCGAATCAACCAGGCCTGGAAGTGCCGCTGGTTTCTTGTGGCCGGGGGCGCGGTCCACCGAGTGACGGAATCGGCCCCGGATCACCACGACGAATATATGGTGGCCGTCTGCCGCCCTAAGGCCAAGAAGCCGGATCGATGACCACGTCGCCGCGGATCTCCGTCGTGATTCCTGTCACCAACGCCCCGGCCGACGGCGAGGATACGTTCCGTGCGGTCGTCACCGGCACCGAAATCGAGCAATGGCTCGGACTCATGAGCCTGAGCGACGGCTTCGATGCGCGGCCGGTTGGCTCTTACCCGATCCATGCCAAGGCGGCGGCGACGGGACTGGCCGACGTGACAGTGCGCGACTTCCTCCACACGGCGCGACTGCAGGAGGCGAGGGAGAGCGCGTCGCTCCGCTCGACCTGCGGATCATCGCGTTGAAAACACGCTTCAAGAGTCTGCTGCTGCCGATGATCTTGCGTCTGCTGGGGTGACCGTGCACGGGGCGCCTGCCCCCCCGACCCGAGGGCCGGTTTTCAGCGGACAGGCTCCGTTGGACTGGAACGCGCCGTCTCCGCGACGATGAAAATGGGCCTGTTCTTCCCCTGAAAGTAGACCCGGCTGACGTATTCCCCCACGATTGCCGTGGCGACGAGGTTCGCGCCGCCGAGCATGAAGGCGAGCACGAGCAGCGATGTCCAGCCGCGGACCGCTTGGCCGCCGAAGACGAATTGGCCGACCAACGTGGTCGCCAAGTAGGCGCCGGCGACGAGGCACACGACGATCCCGAGAATCAGCGACAGTCGAATCGGCACTTTGGAATACCCGAACAGACCGTCGAGGGCCCCTTCGATCCTTCTGGCCACGCTGTAGCGGGTGGTGCCGGCGTAGCGCCCGGGGCGATCGTAAGGAATGCCGATCTGCTTGAATCCCACCCAGCTCCGCATGCCACGAATGAGGCGATCGCGTTCGGGCATCTGGGCGATCAGCTTGGCGACCCGCTGGCTCATCAGCCCGAAGTCGCCGGCGTCGAGCGGAATCGGCCGCTCGGAGATGGCGTTGAAAAGTCGGTAGAACGACGCGAAGCAGAACCGGAGCCAGAGCGGCTCCTTGCGGTTTTTCCGGACACCGTAGACGACGTCGTAGCCGTGCCGGAAATGATCGAGGAAATCGACGATCAATTCCGGCGGGTCTTGGAGATCGGCATCGAGGAACACGACGGCATCCCCGGAGGCATGCTGCATGCCGGCGGTGATCGCGGCCTGGTGGCCGAAGTTTCTCGAGAGTTGGACGAGCACCCACTGGAGATTGCCGTCGACCGGCAGGGCGCGGATGCTGCCCGAGGTGTCGTCCGTGCTGCCGTCGTCGACGAAGACGGCTTCGAACTCGACATCCGACAGGCCGGACGTGACGCCGCGCAACCGGGACCAGAGTGCCGGGAGGTTTTCCGATTCATTGAGAACGGGAATGACCAGCGAAACAAGCATGCAAGCACCAAGGGGGCCCGATGGAGCGCGTCGCCGGACCGGGGGCCATTCTCGATCCGTATTTTCCGCGTAACATACCAGAAAATCGGTGTATTCTGCATGCCCCCGTCCGGGAAAGCGTGATGGGTCGGTGAGGGACTTTTCATGGGAAGGGTGGTTGATGGAAAACTCGAGGGGACGCCGGACTTGGCCGCCATCGCGCGATCTCTTGGCGGTCGCGATCGTGGGTGTGATGGCGGTGTTGTGTTGGTGTGCCGCCAACGACAAATGGACATGGCGGTCGTTGACCTACCCCATGGCGTATCTCGACGACCTGGAGCGGTCGGACTTCTTTTCGACTGCCGCCTACATCAAGGCCTCCGACAACTGGCTCGGCCTGCCGTTCCTCTGGAAGACGGTGCCGGAACTGGGGGCCCCCTATGACGGCAATTGGAACGACTTCCCCTCGCCCGATGAAGTCGTGCTGGGGATTCAGGCCGTTCTCGTCAAGTGCCTCGGGCTGTTCGCCGGTTTGAACGCGAGCTTCGCGCTGGCACACGTCCTGGCGGCAGCGGCCTTCTATCTCACCGCCCGGCTTTCGGCGTGCAACAGGCTGTGGTCATTCGTCGGTGCGCTCGCCTTCGGCGTGGCGCCGTACATCTTCGCCCAGTCGCCGCACCACATGCAGGTCGCGTATGTCTGGCCGGTGGCTTTTTTTCCGCTCGTGTGGCGGTGGTGTGCCTCGGACGCCTTCGATCCTTCGGCGTCGCCACCCGGTCCGCGGCGGGCACTCTGGTTGGCGATTGGCATCGCCTTCGTCTCGGGGGTCCACTTCGTCTACTACACGAACGTCCTTTGTCAGTTGGTGCTCCTCACGTCCCTGGTCCGGTGCTGGCAGCGGCGGTCTCTGGCCCCACTGCGGCCGGGCTTGGCCATCATTGCCGCCGCCGCCGCCGGTTTCGCGCTCATGAACATCGACTCCTGGACCTACCGGCTCTTCCACGAGCCGAACGCCAACGCCTTCGTGCGCGAATACAAGTGGCTCGAGTTGTACGGACTCAAGCTCAAGGATCTCTTCATCCCGCCGATGAACCACCGCTCCGAGGTGTTCGCCTCGTTTTCAAAGGCGCACTGGCAGGCAGCGCCGCTGCTCGATGAACGGTCTTCGTATCTCGGGATCATCGGGATCGGGGCGTTTCTCTGGCTGTTGCTCACCGGCCTGCGGGCGATGGTCGAGCGCCGGGAGCGCGACGTCCCACTCGAGGTCTGGCAGATCCTCTGGATCGTGCTCATGTTCACCACGGGCGGGCTCAATGCGATCATCGGATCGGCTGGAATCACCATGTTCCGTGCCGGCTGTCGCTACAGCGTTGTCATTCTTGTGATTTCGCTGCTCTGGGCGGCACGGCGGCTGACCGTTCTCCAGGCGAGATCCGAGGAATCACACCCCGGAGAGGCGACGACATGGCAGTGGTACGCTGTCGCATCGGCAGTCGGAATGATGGTGTTGTGGGACCAGGTTCCCCGCCCTCCCACGGCCCAAGAGACCACCTCGATCATCCGCCAAGTCGATGCCGACCGCGAGTTCGCCGGGAAAATGGAGGCGGCGCTTCCCGCGGGGGCGATGGTCTTCCAGCTGCCGATCATGGAGTTCCCCGAGATGCCGGCGCCGGGGGTTCCCCCGTACGACCATTTTCGTTCTTATCTCTACAGTAAGAACCTCCGCTATTCATTCGGATCGATGAAGGGACGCCCGCGCGAGGCGTGGCAGAAAGAGCTCGACAAGCGATCGCTCGAGGAGGCTGTTGCCGAAATCAAGAAGCGGGGCTTTGCGGCGATCTACATCAACCGCAACGGCTTCCCCGATCGGGCCCTGCCGGTGGAGAAGGCGCTGCGGGCGATGGGTTACACCAAGCCGCCGATTGTGAGCGCCACTGGCGACTTGGTCTGTATCCCACTCGAGAAGCCGTGATCGGTCCGATCGTCGAGACGGAGATGCGGACCGTTTGGCTCAAGGGGCTCTGCGGCCAGGCTGCGGCCCGCGCCGGGCGTGCGCACCGAACTCCAGGCTCCGCCCCGCGGCGTCGCTGCAGATGAGAGGACCGGAGGTGATCCCTTGGCCGTCTCCCCCCGCGACGACGGCGAGCGCTTCGGCCAGCCGCCGCGCCGTCCAACCGGCGGAGTGACAGGAGAGGAGGAGGGGGCCGGCTGCCGGCGCGGGGACGAGCCCGGCGAGATCGGCGAGGAGGAGAGGGAGATCGCGGTCGATGGCGAAGGCCTGTCCCTTCGGCCCGTGGCCCCAGGACGGAGGATCGAGGACGAAGCCGTCATAGCGGCTGCCGCGCCGTAGTTCCCGCTGCACGAACACCCGCGCGTCTTCGCACACGAACCGGATCGGGGCGGTTGCGAGCCCTGAAGCTTCCGCATTGCGCCGGGCGAGCCCGATCGCCTGCCGGGAGGCGTCGACATGGACCACCTCGGCGCCGGCCGCTGCCAGCGCCAGCGTGGCGGCCCCGGAGTGGGCAAAGAGGGAGAGGATCCGTGTACCGCGATGTGTCACTCGCTCGAGCCAGGTCCATTGCGGCGCCTGCTCCAAGAACAGCCCGGTCTGGCCGGAGGCGGCGGGGCGGACCTCGAGGTGGAGCGTCGTGGCATGGAGCGGGATCGCCACCCGCCAGGGATCGGGAAGCGGCCGGAATTGTCGCCAGCCACGGGGGAGCCCAGGCGTCTGTTCCCCTGTCCAGATGCGGCTTTCCCCCCCCGGGCCACCGGTGTAGCTTAGAGAGGCGTCAGCCCACAGGCTGGGGAGGCGACGGGGGAGCCTCGCCTGGGGGAGGGGTCGATCGACGAGGACGCCGGCGAGGCGTTCGAGCCGGCGACCCTGTCCGAAGTCAATGAGTGTCGCCTTATCGTCGCCGGGGGAAGACGGGTCTGGGGGGGTGGCCATGATGCCTCCCAGGATACGGCCTGCCGCCTGTGATCCCAATTCATCGCCGGTTTGTTCCCAGCAGGAGTTGTCATCATGCATCTTTCGCTTCGTGGCTGCCGTGTCCCCTTCTTCGCGGCAACGCTCCTCCTTGGCGTCGCGGTGACGCCTGCCGCCGCTGATGACCCGCTCCCTGCCGGCGCGGATCGTGGTGCTGATGAGGCGGTGGGGGCGCTCGTGGCATTTCTCCAAAAGCCGGATGATGGTGACGGCGGTCGTCCGCGTGGGGAGGAGCATGACGGAGAGCGTCAGCACCGCGGTCGTGACGGCCGAGGCGATCGGCCCCGCGCCGACGGACACCGCCCGGGGCCCGGGGGGCGCCGTCCGTTCGACGACGGCCCGCCGAACGTAACTCGCCCTCAGCCTCCGTTCGGCGTTATGCCGCAGCGCAGCGAGGGGTACTGGTGGGGTGGAGCAGGCGTCGGACAGCCCCAGCCGCAGCAATTCCAGGTGGCGCCGGGTGCGCCGCCAGGGCCCCATGGTCCCCCGGGCATGGGTCTGCCGGGCATGGCGTCGCAGGTCCGAGCGTTCGCGATTCAGATCGGCCCTGATGGAGTCACGAAGGGGATCGAAGTCGCGCCGCCGGGAGGCCCTGGCGGGGCGGGCGGCGAGCATGGTCCGATCACCCTCCAGATCGACGGCGATCTCCTGAATCTCGGGGGAGGTCCCGGCCCGCATCCCGATCCGCATGCCCATGTCGCCCAACAGCTCCAGCTGATCCTCGGCAAGCTCGATGCGATTGAGGCCCGTCTCGGCGGTCCCGTGCCACATGGCCAGCCGCCGATGGGAGGCCCCGGGCCGATGCCTCCGCATCCCGGCCCGCATCAGCCCGGTTCGCACCCGGGGGGGCCGATGCCGCCTCCCCAGCCTGGGCAGCCCGGACCGCAAATGTTTGGAGGGGCAGGGGGGCATCAACCTCCCCACCATCAGCCCGGCCCCGGTCCTGGTGGCCCCAATCCCGACGAGCTCAACCGCCGCTTCGAGGAGCACGCCCGTGATCTCCACCGCCACGTCGAAGAGATGGCCCGTGGGCTCGGTGAGAAGCTCAAAGGAGCGGCTGGTGGTGGCGAGGAACTGCGGCAGATGCATGAGAAGCTCGCGAAGACGCACGAGCAGCTCCAGGATCGCTTCCAGGACATCCGCCGCCGCTTCGCCGAGCAGCAGGAGCGGATCGAGCGCCTCGAGCAGGAGGTAAGGCGGCTCCATGAGGCGCACGGCGTCGGCCGTGCCGAGGGAGAGAATCGTGATCGGAAGCACGAGGAGAAAGGTGCAAAGCAGAGGGACGGGGAGAAGGAGAAGAAGGGTGATCGGAAGCGCGACGAGACGGGGGCGAAGCGGAGGGACGCAGAGAAGCAGGGGGCTGCAGCTGGAGCGACGCAAACGCCGAACGTCTCGTACGAAGGCGAGGAAAGCGCGTCGCTGTGAACACCCTCCACACCAGCCGGCGGCGCCGGTCCATCACGGCCCCATCGATCCGGCCAGGGATGGTGCTCCTGATCCTGGCGTGGGGCTTGTGGAGCGTAGTCGGCGTGTGGTCGCCGGTCGTCGCTGCGGAGCACGCTCCCCCGGCGGCGCCAGATTCGCCGATCGACTTCAACCGCGACATCCGTCCGCTCCTCTCTGACCGCTGTTTTGCCTGCCATGGCCCCGACGCGGCCAAGCGGCAGGGGGGCTTACGCCTCGATGAGCCCGCTGGAGCCAGTCTCGTGCTCGAAAGTGGCAGCCGGGCGGTGGTGCCGGGCGATGCGGCGGCCAGCGAGTTGCTCTCCCGGATCGAGTCGATCGATCCCGATCTCGTCATGCCGCCGCCGCATGTCGGCAAACCGGTGACGGCGGCCGAGGCAGAGCTGCTGGGCCGCTGGATCGCAGCCGGCGCCGCGTACCGGGGCCACTGGGCCTTCGAACGGGTCACGCGGCCGGAGGTGCCGGAGACGCGCGACTCGCAGTGGCCGCGGACGCCGGTTGACCACTTCATCCTCGCGCGGCTCGCGGCCGAAGGGATGAGCCCCAACGGCGAAGCTTCCCGCGAGCTGCTCGCCCGCCGCGTCAGCCTCGATCTGACGGGCCTGCCGCCGACGCCGGAGGAGGTTGCCGCCCTGGTCGCCGATCCGTCTCCAGAGGCTTTTGATACGTATGTCGATCTGAAGCTCGCGAGCCCGCACTTCGGCGAGCGGATGGCGATCGAATGGCTCGATGCGGCCCGCTATGCCGACAGCCACGGCTACCAGACCGATTCGAGCCGCTCGAATTGGCCGTGGCGCGATTGGGTGATTGCGGCCTACAACAGCAACCTCCCCTTTGATCAGTTCACGATCCAGCAACTCGCCGGCGACATGCTCCCGCCGGCGGCAGGCGACGAGGCGGCGACGCGCGACGCGATCATCGCTACTGGCTTCAACCGCAACCACCGGATCAACGGCGAGGGGGGCATCATCGCCGAGGAGTGGCGCGTGGAGACGGTCATCGATCGCGTCGAGACGACCGGCCAGACTTGGCTTGGCCTCTCGGTCGGCTGTGCCCGCTGCCATGACCACAAATACGACCCCCTCACGCAGCGCGAGTTCTACGCCCTCTTCGCGCTTTTTTGTAACGTTCCCGAGACCGGCACGATCATGGGAAGCGAGACGCGCAGCGGCGGCAACTCCGATCCGCTCTATCCGTTGCCGTCGGCCGAACAATCTGCCGAGATCGCCCGGCTGGAGAAGACGATATTCGACGCCGAAGAGGCAGTCCGCGCCGGCGAGAAGGATCTTGGATCCCTCGTTGCCGACTGGGAGCGTTCGATCCGCCCGGTGCTCGACCTGCCGGACGACATCTGGCAGACGCTCGAGCCGCTCGAATTGAAGAGCTCGGGAGGGGCGACGTTTCGCCGGCTCGAAGATGGCTCGTGGCTCGTCGAGGGGGCCAAGCCGCCGCTCGACACCTACCAGATCGAAGCCCTCCTTCCCGCCGGTCCGTTTGGAGGCGTCCGCCTCGAACTGCTTGCTGATCCGTCCCTTTCCGGCGGCGGCGGCTTCGGCCGTAACCACAACGGCAACGTCGTCGTGAGCCGGGTGGAGGTGGAGATCGATCCGCCGGGGGACGCGCCGGCTCTCCCGGTGGTGCTTGGCCGTGCCGAGGCCGACTACGAGCAGGCCGGCTGGCCAGCGGCGAGCGTGCTCGGGGGAGGGCAGGGCTGGGCGATCGACGGGCATCTTCCCGACAAGCGCCAGCCGCGTCGCCTGGCGGTATTTCCCGCAGCGGCCGTCGAGGTGCCAGAGAACGCCAGGCTGCGGATCCGCGTGCGGCAGGAGGTGATCGAGGGGCATGCCTTCGGGCGCTTCCGGCTGGTGCGAACGGCTGCACCGCCGGCGCTTGCCGGCGTCTCGGGGCTCGCTGTCCCGGCGCCGGTGCGTGACTCGCTGCGGATCGACGCCGCGGTCCGCGCGCCAGAGCAGCAGCAGGTCATCACGGCCTACTACCGCGACAAGGTCGGAGGGCCGGTGAAGCAGGCCGAAGCGACGCGTGATACGGCGCGGAAGGCGCTCGAGGCCTTCCGCGATGCGCTCCCCAGCGCCATGGTGATGCGCGAAGGGCCGCCGCGCGATGCCTTCGTGCTGACGCGCGGCGAATACGACAAGCCGGGAGAGAAGGTCGAGCCGGGGCTGCCCGCCTTCCTCCCGCCACTCCCGCCGGGAAGGAAAGCCGATCGGCTGACACTCGCCGAGGGGATCGTCTCCCGCGATCATCCGCTCACGGCACGGGTGTGGGTGAATCGCCAATGGGAGCGGCTCTTCGGCACGGGCCTGGTGAAGACGAGCGAAAACCTCGGCAGCCAGGCCGAGTATCCAAGCCACCCGGAGCTGCTCGACTGGCTCGCGGCCGAATTCATGGAGGGGACGAACCTGCCCCGGGTGTCGGGCTCCCCGGCCCATCCCTGGGACATGAAGGCCTTTCTCAAGCTTCTGCTTACGAGCTCCGTCTACCGGCAGTCGAGCCTGGTCACGGCCGACGGGCTGGCCCGCGATCCGGCCAACCGGTTGCTTTCGCGGGGCCCGAGGGTGCGGCTGCCGGGTGAGATCGTCCGCGATCAGGCGCTGGCCGCGGCGGGGCTTCTCGTGCCCGCGATCGGCGGCCCGAGCGTCCGGCCGTGGATGCCCGAGGGGGTGTGGGACGAGACGAGCAAGTATGGCAATCTGCGGGGCTATGTTGCCGACGCCGGCCCGGGGCGGTTCCGGCGCAGCATGTACACGATCTGGAAGCGGACGGCCGGGCCGCCGACGATGCTCCTCTTCGACGCCCCCAACCGCGAGACCTGCACCGTGAAGCGCTCGCGGACGAACACGCCTCTGCAGGCGTTGGCGCTGCTCAACGAGACGACATTCCTCGAAGCGGCCCAGGGGCTCGCGCGGCGGATGGTGGCCGAGGGGGGCGCCGATCCCGCGGCTCGGATCGGCCGCGGCTACTCGCTCGCGCTCGGTCGGGCACCCGACGGGCCCGAGCTCGAGACACTCCTTGCCGGCTTGGCCGCCGATCGTGGTGCGTTTGCCGCCGACGCGAAATCGGCCGAGGCCTTCATCGTTGCCGGTGCTGCCGGCAGGCCGATGGCGGAAGCGACGGCGGGCCTTGCCGCCGACGAGTTTGCCGCCTGGTGCCTCGTGGCCAACGTGATTTTGAACCTCGACGAATTCGTGATGCGGGAGTGAATCGATGGACCGTCTCATGAAGGGCTTCCACCTCCAAGACGCGCTCAACCGCCGCGTCTTCCTTGGCGGTGCTGCCGGCACCCTGGCTGCGGCCGTCGCCGGGCTCACTCCGCCCGCATCGGCCGTGGCGGCGCTGCCGGGCATCCCCCATCACGCGCCAAAGGCGAAGCGGATCATCTATCTCTTCCAGTCGGGCGCGCCCTCGCAGATGGATCTCTTCGATCCCAAGCCGGCGCTGGCCGCGCGGCGTGGGGAGGAGCTGCCCGAATCGATCCGTCAGGGGCAGCGGCTGACGACGATGACCAGCGGCCAGTCGAGCTTCCCGGTGGCACCGTCGATCTTCCCCTTCGCCCAGCATGGCAAGAGCGGGATGTGGTTCAGCGATTTGATTCCGGGAATCGCCTCGAAGGCCGATCAGTGGTGCATGATCCGTTCGATGCACACCGAGGCGATCAACCACGATCCGGCGATCACCTTCCTCCAGACCGGGAGTCAGTTGGCCGGCCGGCCGAGCATCGGCTCCTGGGCGAGCTACGGCCTGGGGAGCGAGAACGCCGATCTCCCCGCCTATCTTGTCCTCACGAGCTTCGGTAGTGGCCGCCCGGACGACCAGCCCCTTTACGACCGACTGTGGGGGGCGGGGTTTCTGCCGGCGGAGCATCAGGGGGTGCGGTTCCGCAACAGCGGTGCCCCGGTTCTGTATCTTTCCGATCCGCCGGGGATCGCCCGGCAGACGCGCCGGGCAACGCTCGACCGGATCGCGGCGATCAATGGCCGCCGTGCCGAGCTCGTCGGCGATCCCGACATCGCCGCCCGGACGAGCCAGTATGAGATGGCCTTCCGGATGCAGACGAGCGTCCCCGATCTCGTGCGGATCAGCGACGAGCCGAAGCACGTGCTCGAGGCCTACGGCCCTGACGTCGAGCGCCCCGGGAGCTATGCCTACAACTGCCTCCTCGCCCGGCGCCTTTCGGAGCGTGGCGTACGCTTCGTGCAGCTGTTTCACATGGGGTGGGACCATCATGGTGGCCTCCCCGACGCGATCCGCGGGCAGTGCCGCGACACCGACCGGGCGACCGCGGCGCTGATCGACGACCTCTCCGCCCGCGGCCTCCTCGACGAGACGCTCATCGTCTGGGGAGGAGAGTTCGGCCGGACGATCTATTCGCAGGGGGGAATCAGCGACTCAAGCTACGGCCGCGATCACCATCCGCGCTGCTTCACGACGCTCCTGGCCGGCGCCGGGATCCAGGGGGGGCTGACCTGGGGGGCGACCGACGACTATTGCTACAACGTGACGACGCCCGACGAGCATGTCCACGTCCATGATCTCAACGCCACGATCCTGCATCTGATGGGGATCGACCATCTCCGCCTCACCTATCCCTATCAGGGGCGCGACTTTCGTCTCACGGACATCCATGGCGAGGTCGTGAAGGGGATTCTGGCGTGAGGTCTTCTCCACCCGCCTCCTCGACCGAAAGTGGCGGCGCGTAGACGCGGGGATTGGTGCCGATGCGGACGAAGGCCGTCAGCACGGTCCAGCACAGGCAGACGGGATCATCGCCCGAAAGCCGCGCATCCCACCAGTCGCGGGCCCCGGCGTGCCGAGCAGCCTGGGAGTCCTCCGCGTAGAGAAGCAGGTTCGCATCGACCAGGATCATCATCGGCTCCGCGGATCATGATCAGCTCCGCCCTTCGCCGTCGAGCAGTGACAACAGCTCCTGCACGAACAGAGCCACCAACGGCTCCCGTGCCCGCCGATTCTCCCCCGGTGCCGGCCGTGTCGGGGCTGATGGGTAGGGGGAGACCTGCAGACCGATAGACTGCCGATCCTCCCTCCCGACACGAGAGGCGCCGCCCGATGGATCCGGATTCGAAGTCGAGCCCCGCCCCCCACCACTCCCATGGGGCCGGCGGCCGGGGCGATCTCCTCCATCCGGCGTTCCTGGCGCTGGGCGTCGTCTTTGGCGACATCGGCACCAGCCCCCTCTACACGCTCAAAGAATGCCTCCATGTCGCCGCCGCCCACGGCGACACCGTCGACCGCACCGATCTGTTCGGCATCCTCTCGCTCATGTTCTGGGCGCTGATCCTCGTCGTCACGGTGAAGTATGTCGTCTTCGTGATGCGGGCCGACCATGGCGGGGAAGGGGGGATCCTGGCGCTTTTGGCCCTCGTCCCTGATCGCTACCGCCACTCCGCCCACGGGATCGGCGGTGTCTCCGGGATGACGCTCCTGGCCGTCGTCGGCGCATCGCTCCTCTACGGCGATGGCGTGATCACGCCGGCGATCTCCGTGCTCTCGGCCGTCGAGGGGCTCGCCGTCGCCAGCCCCGCGCTCAAGAGCTTCGTCGTTCCGATCACCTGCCTGATCCTCATCGGCCTGTTCGCGATCCAATCGCGCGGCACCGGCGATGTCGGCAAGTTGTTTGGCCCGGTGATGCTCGTGTGGTTCACGACGCTCGCGCTGCTGGGGCTACGGCAGATCGTGCTGGAGCCGGAGGTCATCGGGGCTCTCTCCCCCTGGTGGGGCATCGAGTTCTTTCTGCGGCACGGTTTCCGCGGGATCCACATCCTCGGATCGGTCGTCCTTGTCGTCACCGGTGGCGAGGCCCTCTATGCCGACATGGGCCACTTCGGGCTCAAGCCCATTCGCCTCGCCTGGAGCGTGCTCGTCCTGCCGGCGCTCGTCCTTGCCTACCTGGGGCAAGGGGCACTCATCCTCCGCGATCCCACCGCCGCCGACGAGCCCTTTTTCCGCATGGTGCCTCCCGGAGCAGCCACTTGGGCGCTGGTCATCCTCTCGAGCCTTGCCACCGTCATCGCCTCGCAGGCACTGATCTCCGGCGCCTTCTCGCTGACGCGGCAAGCGATGCTCCAGGGCTTTCTCCCCCGGATGACGATCCGCCACACCGCCCGCGACAACGAAGGGCAGATCTACATCCCCGAGGTCAACGCGCTGTTGGCCATCGGCTGCCTGGCGCTCGTGCTCACCTTCCGCGAGAGCGTGCGGCTCGCCGCGGCCTACGGCATCGCCGTCACCGGCACGATGGCCGTGACCTCGGTCCTCTATTACCTCGTCGTCCGCTACACCTGGGGCTGGTCGAAGTGGCCGAGCCTTGGGCTGCTCGCCTTCTTCCTTGCCCTCGACATCCCCTTCCTTGCCGCCAACCTCTTCAAGTTTTTCGACGGCGGCTACGTGCCGATGCTCATTGGCGCGGCGCTGATCGCCGGCATGCTCATCTGGAGCCACGGGCGGACGGCGGTCATCGATCGCTACTCCCGGCAATTCGGCCCCTGGGAAGAGGAATGGCCGGAGCTCAAGGGCCACGTGGCCTCGCGCGTGCCGGGCGAGGCCGTGTTCCTGGCGCCGAGTGTCGAGCACGTCCCCCCGGTCCTCGTCCACCACGTGGAACTGACGCGGGCACTCCAGGAGACGGTCATCCTCCTCACGGTCGTCGATGCCACCGTCCCCGAGGTCCCCGAGGGGGAGCGGTCGAAGGTCGAGCAGCTCACCGACGGCTTCTGGAGGATCACCGTCCGGTTCGGATACATGGAGGAGCCGCTGTTGATCCCCCTCCTCCGCCGGCTCGCCACGGAGCACCACATCCCGTTCGACGTCGACAGCGCCACGTTTTTCATCGGCCATTCGACGATCATCGCCGACGAGGGAGGGCGGCTGACCCACATCCCCGAGGCGATCTTCGCCTACCTTAAACGGAATGCCGTCCAGGAGGAACGCCGCTACCAGGTCCCGGCCGACCAAGTGATGGAGATCGGCGAGCAGATCTCGCTGTAACGCACGCCGTTGGCCCGCATGGCTCCACGGGGCGTGGCAACGTAAACTTTGCGGCGGAGCCTTCCCATGCGAAATACTTCAGCACCATCGTTCCGACGCACCCGTATGGCGTGGGGCGCGGTGGCGATGATCGCGCTGGTCGCGGCAGTCGGGTCAGCCAGCGAGGATGATCGGCGAGTGGCCGAGGAGAACGCTGCCAATCAGGCGTTTTTCGAGTCGCGCATCCGCCCGCTTCTCCACGACCATTGCCTGGAGTGCCATGCCGCCGGGGCCGAGGGCGGATTGCGGCTCGACTCACTCGCCGCGCTGCTGGCCGGGGGAGATTCGGGGCCGGCGGCAGTTCCCGGCCACCCCGACGGGAGCCTGCTGCTGAAGGCGGTCCATTACGGCGACCCCGCCCTCCAGATGCCCCCCGCTGGCCGGCTCGCGCCAGCGCAGATCGAGGTGCTCGAGGAGTGGGTGCGGCGCGGTCTCCCCTGGCCGGGTGCGAAGGGAGAGCCTGTCGCCGCCGTCCGCCGGGCCGGGTTCACGATCAGCGCTGACGATCGCTCACGCTGGGCCTACGCTCCGGTCGTCAGGCCCGCCGTGCCGACGGCCGGAGAGGGAACCGATCAGGGAATCGGACCGATCGACACGATTCTACGGTCTCGGATGGCGGCGGTGGGCATCAGCCCCAATCCCCCCGCCACACCGCGCGAGCAGGTGCGGCGGGTGTGGTTCGACACCGTCGGCCTGCCACCGCCACTGGAAGTGGTGGAGGCGTTCGAGCGCGATCCCTCCGACGCCGCCTGGGAGGCGCTTGTCGAGAAGCTCCTGGCGATGCCCGCCTACGGCGAGCGACAGGCGCGGCACTGGCTCGATGTCGTCCGCTACGCCCAGACCAACGGCTACGAACGCGACGACGAGAAGCCCTATGCCTGGCGCTACCGCGACTGGGTGATCGGTGCGATCAACGACGACATGCCTTTCGACCGCTTCGTCCGCGAGCAGATCGCCGGCGATCTCCTCGAGCCGCGCACCGACTCGGCCGTCATCGCCTCCGGCTTCTGGCATCTGGGGACGTGGGATGACGAGCCGGACGACATCCGCCTCGCCCGGTACGACGAGCTCGACGACGCCCTCTCCACGATCGCTCAGGCGTTCCTCGGCGCGACGATCGGCTGTGCCCGCTGCCACGACCACAAGTTCGATCCGTTCTCGCAGGCCGATTACTACAGCCTCATCGGCATGATCCGGGGCGTGCGGCGCTACGAGCGGGCGCTGCTCCCCCCGAAGCCGGACGCGGCGATGTTCCTGCCGATCGCCGCAGGGGAGGAGTGGGCGCTGTCGGCGCGCGAGGCCGATGCCCCAACGGAGCCCTGCCACGTTCTGATTCGCGGCAATCCCGCCACGCCCGGCGTCGTCGTCGCTCCCGGCCTCCCCGAACTGTTCCGCAGCGGGGCCGCGGCTCCCTCGGGCCTCGAAGGGCGGCGGGCGCTTGCCGAATGGATCGCAAGCCCCGCCAATCCGCTCACGGCCCGCGTCGCCGCCAACCGCGTCTGGCAGCACAGTTTCGGTCGCGCTCTCGTCGCCACGCCGAACGACTTCGGCGCCGCCGGCCTCGCCGCCACCCATCCGGAACTGCTCGATTGGCTCGCGGCGGAGCTCGTCGACTCGGGTTGGAGCCTTAAAAACCTCCACCTGGAGATCCTCCAGTCGCGGGCCTACCGGATGTCGTCGCGGGCTGATCGGCCGGAGTGCCTTGCGGCGGACGAGCCAAACACGCTCCTCTGGCGGCAGAACCGGCGCCGGCTCGAGGCGGAGATCATCCGCGATGCCTTCCTGGCCGCGTCGGAATCGATCAATCCTGCAGTCGGCGGGCGTGGCTTCTTCATGCAGGTTGGGCCCGATTCGCTCGCCGGCCAGTCGCGCCCCGGTCTCGGCTGGGAGATCTCACATCCGCTCGAGCAGGATCGCCGCAGTATCTACGGCTTCGTCAAACGCACGCTCCTCGTGCCGGAGCTCGAAGCCCTCGATTACACCAACACCACCAGCCCCGTCGGTGAGCGCGCCATCACCACCGTCGCCCCCCAAGCCCTCCTCTTGATCAACGGCGACTTCGCCCGCAGCCGAGCCCGGGCCCTCGCCGAGCGCATCACGGCGGAGACCGGACCGGGCGCGCCCGAGGGGGAAGACGGGGCGTTCGTTCGTCGCCTCTTCGAACGGGCGCTGTCGCGCCGGCCGACCTCGGAGGAGGCTGGGATCGCCCTCGACTATCTCGACCGGCAGACATCGACCTGGGCCTCCCGTGCCGATGCGATCGTGCTGCGGCCCCTCGTTCCCCGCGCCCTCCAAGAGGGCTACCGGAAGATTCTCCGGCCGGAGCAGATCCTCGAGGTCAGCCCGGCGGAGGGATGGAGTGTGGGCGGGGGTGTGTGGGGGGGGAGTTACGAGGGGATCGTCAACGCCGACCCTGCCGCGGGTCCGTTTGCGCTGTTTGGTGGCGAGCCGTCGACCGTGCTGCCGGCCGGATTCGCCCCGGGAATGGCGTTTCGGGATGGCGTCATCGAGGCCGAGGTGTTTGTGCGCGACGCGGCTGACATCGTGGCCCTCGTGTTCGCCGGTGTCCCCTCCGGCGAGCCGGCCGCACAGCGCTCCACCGGCTACGAGCTGGTCCTCGTGCCCGAGGATGGCGTCGTCGAACTGCGGCGGGTGAATCCCGATGGCGTGGTGGTGATCGCGTCGGTGAAGGCGCCGCTGCGGACCGATGCCTGGAGCCGGCTGCGGCTCGAGCGCCGCGGGGCGCATCTGGTGGCGTGGCTGGCCGACGGAGCGTCGCCGCTGCCGACGGTGCCGTTGCTCGAGGCTGTCGATCGAGAGCCGCTCGATCGTCCGGGGCGGGCCGGCTTGAGAACGCTCGGGGCCGGTACGATGGCCCGCCGGTTCTTCGTCCATCCCGCCGGTGGCGAACCGTTCCGTGTCGATCCAGCCGTGCCTCCGAGCCGCGACGAGGCCCGGCGTCGCGCTCGCCGCGATCTCGCCCTGGTCGTTCTGAACCTCAACGAGTTTGTCACCGTCGACTGAAGCGGAGTCCTTCCCCGATGGATGATCGCATGCTCCCATCCTCCCGCACTGGGCTCCGCCGCCGGTTCCTCCTCGAGGCCGGTGCCGGCTTCACTGGCCTCGCCCTCACGGGCCTCCTCGAGAAGGACGGTTTTTTCGCATCGGCTGCCGGCCCTGCCGACAGCCGGCCGCTCGCGCCGAAGCCGGCCCACCGCAAGGGGGCCAAGGCGTGCATTTTTCTCTACATGTATGGCGGTCCGTCGCAGATGGACCTCTTCGACTACAAGCCCGAGCTCCAGAAGCGCGACGGGCAGGAGATAGAGCTCGAGATCCGCCGCCGCTCGCTCCAGAAGCAGACGCTCCTCGGATCGAAACGGACCTTCCGCCAACACGGCCAGTCGGGCCTGTGGATCTCCGACGCGCTGCCCAAGCTCGCCGCGCATGCCGATGAGCTGGCCGTCGTGAAGAGCCTGTGGGCCGATTCCTTCGCCCACGGCTCGGCGAATCTGCAGATGAACACGGGGAGGATTCTCCAGGGCCATCCGGCGCTGGGGAGCTGGCTCTCCTACGGCCTGGGGAGCGAGAACGACAATCTTCCCGGCTTCGTCGTCATGCTCGATCCGCGCGGCGGGCCGATCCCCGGCGCCGCCAACTGGGCGGCCGGGTACATGCCCTCGGCCTACCAGGGAACGGTGTTCCGCTCGGCCGGCGAGGCGATCCCGGCCCTCGATCCGCCGGCCGGGGTGACACGGGGGATGCAGCGCGACGGCGTCGACACGCTTGCCGTGCTCAACCGGATCCACGCCGATGCCCGCACCGCCACCGGCGATCTCGACGCCCGTGTGGCAGCTTACGAGCTCGGTTTCCAGCTTCAGACGAGCGGCCCGGAGCTCCTCGATCTCTCCGACGAGAGCCCGGCGACGCTCGCCGCCTACGGGCTTTTCGAGAAGAAGGGGGCCCACCCGCTCTCGCTCGGCCCCGCCCCTTTCGGGCGCCAGTGCCTCGTCGCCCGCCGGCTCGTCGAGCGCGGTGTCCGCTTCGTGCAGATCTATTCAGGTGGCGGGCACCAGCAGCAGAATTGGGACGCCCACAACGGCGTCGAGGAGAATCTCGCCATCCACGCCCCGGAGATCGACCAACCGATCGCCGCGCTGCTTTCCGACCTCAAGGCCCGCGGGCTCCTCGACGACACGCTCGTCGTCTGGGGAGGGGAGTTCGGCCGCCAGCCGGTGGGTCAGGGGGCCAACGGTGGCCGCGACCACAACCCGAAGGGCTTTTCCTACTTTCTGGCCGGCGGCGGCGTGAAGGGGGGAACGAGCTACGGCGAGACCGACGACCTTGGCCATGAAGCCGTTGTCGACCGCCATCACGTCCGCGATCTCCACGCCACGATCCTCCATCTGATGGGGCTCGAGCCCGAGCGGCTCACCTACTTCTACGGTGGCCTCGACCAGAAATTCACCGGCGTCCAGCCAGCCCGACCGATCCAGGGAATCCTCGCATGACTCCGCTGCCATCCTCGCCTCCGCTGCCATCCTCGCCTCCGCTGCCGGGCCGCCGTCTCCGCGTCGGCTGCGGCGAGTGGGGCTTCCGCGATCTGCCGATGGCCGATCACTTCCGGATGGCGGAGGAGTTCGGGTTCCGTGAGCTCGAGTTTGGAATCGGCGGCGGCCAGCCGGGCCGCCTGCCCGAAGCTCCCTCCGCGGCCGACATCGCCGCGTTCCGGTGCTTGGTCACATCCAGCGGTATCGCGACCCCCGGCTGCTGCATCGAAAACGACTTCTCTGCCGGTGGGCCCGAAGCGGTGGCTGCGGCGGTCGTGAAAGCGATCCGCCAGTCGCGGGCAGCCGCGGAGTGTGGCGCCAGGCAGGTCCGGTATTTCGCCGCTTTCACCCCGTGGGCTGTCATGGATGCAGCCCGCTATGCCCGGATGGTCGATGCGCTGGTGGCCTGCGACCGGGAGCTCGAGCGCCTTGGGCTTTCGATGGCGATCGAGACCCACGGGGCGATCAGCCACGGCTCCGACGGCTCCGCCATCCACACCCACACCGTCACCACCCACCCCGCCGGACTGCGCCGGCTTCTCGCCGATCTTCCGGCCAGGATCGGCTTCAACTTCGACCCCGGCAATCTCCGCGCGGCCGATCCGGCCGACCGTTCCTGTGCCGTCGATCTCCTCCGCGGCCGGATCACCTACTGCCATCTGAAGGACTGGGCGCGCGACGGCGAGGGCTGGCGAGCCGCCGCCGTGGGCGACGTCGCCGATGGCATCGACTGGGCCGATCTCCTCCCCCGCACCGGCTACAGCGGCACGTATCTGGTGGAATACGAACCGCTCCACGACACCCGCGACGGCATCCGCCGCAGTCTCGCGGCTCTCGATGCGGCGGGGTTTGTGTTGGAGTACTGATGGGCATCACTTTTCATCGAGGCGCTCGAGGCAACCCCATGATGCGGTTCAAAGTGCGGTCCGTCTGGCTTTTGTGGCTCCTGTCGTCGCTGGTCTGCGGCGCGCTCGGGGCGGCTGATCGGCCGGGTGGGGCGCTGCCTGACGCCCAGGGGGGCGGGCCGGTCGCTGCCGAACGGCTCGAACTGGAATCGCTCGATGGGGAGCGCGTGCCCTTTGCCGATCTCCTCGGTGCCGATGGCCGGGCGGTCTGCTTTGCCTTCCTTCATCCGACCTGTCCGCTCGCCCAGGAATACGCGCCGGTGCTCGGGCAACTGGCGGACGAGTTCGCTGACAAAGGGATCCGCTTCGTCGGGGTGGTCTGCGAGGTTGACGCTCCTGACGACATTGAGGCTTATCGCCGCGATTTCAGGATCCCCTTTCCGATCGATCTCGACAGCGAGTTCCGCCTGGCGGAGGCTCTCGATGCGACGGTCACCCCCGAGGTGGTGCTCGTCGACCGCGACCGGCGCGTGCGGTACGTCGGCCGGATCGACGACCGCTACAAGATCCGCGGCGTGATGTCGCCGGGGACACCCGATCCTGAACTGCGCGAGGCGATCGTCGACCTCGTCGCCGGCCGCGCGATTGCTGTGCCCCGCACCAAGGCCGTGGGGTGCCCGCTCGACCGGCCGGAGCGGCCAGCGTCCGATCGATCTTCGAGTGAATCGCACGCCGTGACCTACTTTCACGATGTGCTGCCGTTTCTCCATGGCCACTGTCAGCAGTGCCACAGTCCGGGGCAGGCTGGCCCGTTCAGCCTCCTCTCCTATGATGACGCGGTCGACTGGATCGACATCGGGCTCGAGGAGATCGAGGCCCGCCGCATGCCGCCGGCACAGATCGAAAGCGACTTCGATTTCTCCGGCCCGAAGGCGCCGACGGCAGCCGAGATCGCCATGCTGCAGGCTTGGGTGGCAGCCGGAAAACCAGAGGGAAATGCCGTCGACACGCCCCCCCTCGAGCCCTTCCCCGACTTCTCCACCTTCGAGGAGGATCTCGGCCCCCCCGACGTCATCCTCGAGCAGCCCGAGCCGACGCAGCTTGGCGCCCATGGCAACGATGTCTATCGCAACATCATCTTTCCGCTCGCTCGGCCCGAGGATCTGCGGCTCCGCGCGATCCAGGTGCTCCCCGGCAATCGGAAGGTCGTGCACCACGCGCTGATCGGGCACCTGCCACGCGAAACGGTAAACGAAGCGGTCCGTCAGCATGGTGGGCGAGATGGCTTCAGCCACCCGGACGATTCTGCGGGGGGCTTCCAGGATTCACATGGCATCGGCTTTCGGGTGCCGCCGATCCGCGCTGACGGCCAGCCGCGGGCCTCGTTCGTCGGTGGCTACGTGCCGGGGGTGCGGGCCGTGGTCGCACCCGCTGATGCGGGCGTGGTGATCCCGGCAGGCTGCGACATCACGGTGCAGTTTCACTACGTGCGGACCGGCAAGTTGGAGACCGATTCGAGTCGGGTCGGCCTGTGGCTCGAAAAGCAGCCGCCGCGCGACGTGATGAACATCATTTACCTCTCCGGCGATTTCGCGGTGGTGCCGCCGGGTGTCGGCGATTTCCGCGTCACGGGCAGCTACACGCTCCCCCAGGACGCCGATCTCGTGGGGGTCGTCCCGCACGCGCACCAATTGGCCCGCTGGTTGGCGATCAGGGTTCATGTGCCCGGCGAAGAGCAGACTCGCTTGCTCCTCCGGGTGCCGCAGTGGGATTACAACTGGCAGTCCCCCTACAATCTCGGAAAACCGGTCCGATTTCCCGCCGGGACCCGGTTTGACGCGGAGTGTTCCTACGACAACTCCGCCGCCAATCCGCGCAACCCGTTCGATCCACCGCAGAACGTCTGGCACAACGAGACGACCAACGACGAGATGCTGCTGCCGATGTTCACGTTCGTCTCCGAGCGGCCGCTCGACCCCAAAGGCGACTCGTTCAAGAAATTCTACTCGACGGTCGTGCGATCACGGTTTTATAGGCGCCAGGTTGATCACCGCCACAAGTACGTCGCGGATGCCGAGGGCAACATCATCGTCTCCCCCGACTTCGATCCCGACGATCACCACTACTAGGACCAACTTCCGCGCCCATGACGCTCGTAAAAAAGACAGGCCTCTCGGTCGTGGCCGACGGATTGACCGTGACGGTGCCGGCTGGCCGTGCCGGCCGGGAGCGGAAAACGCTCCTCGATGGGGTGAGCTTTCGGATCGAGCCGGGCGAGTTCATCTGTGTGCTCGGCCCCAGCGGCGCCGGCAAGAGTACGTTCGTGAAGAGCTTGCTCGGCGAGCGGGAGATCGCCTCCGGCCGGTTGCTTGTCGGGGGGCACGACGTCTTTCGGGAAGCCGACGCACTCCGCGGCGCGATCGGCTATGTCCCCCAGCGTGACATCAATCCGGCGGCCCTGCCGGTCGAGCGGGCGCTTCAGTTTGCCTCGGATGTGAGGCTTCCGGCGGGAGTTTCGGCGGCCGAGAGGCGGTCCGCGGTCGACCGCGTCATCGCCGAGGTCGGCCTCGAGAAGGTGCGGCTCCAGGCGATCGGCGATCTCTCCGGGGGGGAGATGAAGCGGGCGAGTCTGGCCGCAGAAATGCTTGCCGCGCCGGGCCTGCTCGTGCTCGACGAGGCGACCTCCAGCCTCGATCCGGCCACCGAGGCCCGGATCATGGCACTTCTGGCGGAGCGGGCCCGGGCGGGCATGACCGTGATCGCGGTCACCCACCACCTCGACAACGTTGACGAGGCCGACAGGCTTCTGATTCTCGGCCACGGCGAGGTGGTTTGGTTTGGCTCCCGCGTGGAAGCCCTCGGCCACTTCGCGGTGCAGCGGCTCGCCGATGTCTACGTCGCCATCGAAGACAAGCCGGCCGGATTCTGGTCGGCCCGCTGGCGGGACAGGATCGCTGAAGATTTGCGGGATTCCGGCGGGGCGAGGGTCGATCCCGAAGTCAGGGCCGCGTCGCTCGCGGCGGTCTCGATTCCCGGTTTCGGACGGCAGTTTACCTCCTTCCTTGGCCGTGAGCTCGAGACGCTCCTCCGCGACCGCGTCGGCCTGTGGATGTCGCTGCTGCTGCCATTGGCGCTGGCGCTGGTCGTCCTCGCCGGCTTCTCCGCCACGCAATTCAAAAATCCGCTCATGGTCACGCGGCTGCTCGACCCCGGCGAGAAACAGGTCCTGGCCGACGTCTGGGGCGAGGTGGCAGAGGCGATCGCCACCGACACGGTTTCCGATCAGGATGCGAGCATCCCCGCACAGATCCGGGTGTTCCTCGACAGCCAGCCGAAGCTGCTCGCCCATCTCCGGGAGCCGTCGACCGAACGAATCATCCGCGATGCCCTGACCGATACCGTCCCCGTCGCCCCCGATCGGGAGATCATCGATCCGGGCGGCACGTTCAAGTGGCTGTCGCTGATGAGCATCTGCATGGTGATCCTCGGGTTCGTGACCGGCTTCCGGGAAATCGTCAAGGAGCGGCCGATGCTCGACCTCGAGCGGCGGCATGGCCTGCGGTTTGCTGCCTACGTGGTCGCGAAGGTTGCGGCGCTCGCGCTGTTGCTCGCCGTCCAGGTGGCGCTCTTCCAGACCACGGTCGAACTCGGGTTTCTGCTGGGCGAGGCGTTCGGCGGCGGGGTTCCTGCCGAGATCTACCGGCGCGGGGTGATCGTTTCTGCTTCCTACAACTGGCTCGCCGCGGTGGCCTGCGCGACGATCGGCCTGATCGTCTCGGCCTGCGTCCGTTCGACCGACAAGGGCGTGCTTGCGGTGCCTCTCCTGATCACGCCCCAGATCCTCCTCGGGGCCACGATCCTGCCGATCAAGGGGGGGGTGCTCAAAGTCATCGCCATGCTCTTTTCGCCGCTCTATTGGGCCCATCGTGGCTGCCGCAGCGAAGGGCCCGGCGTGCCCGAGCTCTGGCGGAATCTCGGCGACTACGACAAGGCGCTCTGGATCCCGTATGCGGCCCTCCTCGCGCAGATTCTCGTGGCGACGCTCGTCACGATCTTCGTGCTGCGCTCTCAGGAGCGGGCTGTCCTGGGGCGCAATCGCCCCGTGCGATGACGGCCCGGTCGCGCTCCCCAGAGAATGCCTCGCGTCCTGTCGGCCCCGGATCGACTACGCTGTCATCCCCGGTTCCCGGAGAGGCTCACGTGGCAAAGCACCGCATCTTCACGACGCCCTTCGCGAGCGTCTATCCACACTATGTCGCGAAGGCGGAGAAGAAAGGGCGCACGAAGGACGAAGTCGACGAGATCATCCGCTGGCTCACCGGCTACACCCGCCGGCAATTCGAGTCGAGCCTGAAGAACAAGACCGACTTCGAGACATTCTTTGCCGAGGCGCCACGGATGAATCCGCTGCGGACCCTGATCAAGGGAACGGTGTGCGGGATCCGCGTCGAGGAGGTCGAGGAGCTTTCGATGCGGGAGATCCGCTATCTCGACAAGCTCGTCGACGAATTGGCGAAGGGAAAGGCGATGGAGAAGATCCTCCGGAAGCCACCGGAGGCCTGACGGTCGCGACGAATGATCGCTTGCTGTCCCTGCTGTTGTGTCTATGGACTGTGGGTGGTTCGTCGGCGGGGCCGGCAAAAGTCTCGTCGTTCCTCGGAGGACCTCGTCACTCCTCGAGCGTTCGCCGTTCCCCGCCTCGTCTGAGCGCTGGGATTCAATCGCATCCCTCAACGCCCCGCAGCGAGGGGTCGCCCGTGCTTCGAGAGCCGGCGTAGGATGCGAGCGGAGCCATGGATGGCGGAGCGAAGCAGGCTCCGAGCGAACGGAGGCCACGAAGGCCGCAGTGAGCGTCCGGCGACGGGGCACGGGCGATCCCGAAGCCGCGTTCGAGCCCGGGATTGGGAGGCCCGATGAGCTTCTGGCCTGTTGGGGGGGCTTCGGCTGGGCAGGTCTCTTACTTTCCCTTCTTCCCCTTCGCGGTCTTTTTCGCGTCTCCCTTCGCGGGCTTCGCCTTCGGCTCGTCGCCGCCCTCGTCTCCCTCGTCCTCCGCGGCATCCCCTTCGACGGTGGCGATCTTCCCGCGCTTGCCCTTCGTCGGCGGCTTCCGTCCGGCGGAGATGTCGTCGTCGACCGCGTCGGCGGCGGCCTGGGTGAGGCCGACCTCGCCCGGCGCGACGATGATGCAATGCTTGCCCAGATCGATCTCGTCCTCCTCCTCCACGATCGGTCGGCCCCGGTCGTCGTAGCGGATGTCGGCCTGTGCGGTCTTCTTCTTGGCCAGCGCCAGGAGATCCTCGTAGAGCTTCTTGGCGTCGGTGCCGTTGATCACCGAGACGGCCTGGGCCACCTCGCCGAGGTAACGGAGGAAAATGCTGCGGCGCTGTCCTTCCTGGGCGACGCGGAGGCGGCGCCGCAGATACATGCCGAGGTTGCGCCCCACGGCCTGGAGGGCGAGGCGGATCTCCTTTTGGATCTCCGGGTAAGAGGCGATCGCCTCCTTCGATTCACTCGTGAACGGCACCCACACGCTCGCCATGTGAACCATCACCGTCACCGGCCCCGAGGGGAGGCTGCCACGCGACTGGGAGAGGCCGTAGGAGCGCCAGTTCGTGGCGAGGATCGTCTGGGTGACGGCGCAGGCGGAGTGCTGGAACTGGAGCGGCACGCGGTTGGCGAAGCGCAGCACCGACATGTTCGAGCCCTCGTCCACGTTGACATGCTGCATCGCGGAGTGGAGCGTTGCCAGGGCGTCCTTCTTGAGCTTCGAGGGGGACTGGCGGCTGGCGAGCTTCGCCTCGTCGAGGATCTTGTCGGCCGCCTCTCCGCTCATTCCCGAGAACGTCGTCGTGAGGAACTGCCGCAAGCTGCGGGCGTCGCTCTCGCCGGCGATCTCCGTGAGTGCCTCGAGCGACACTTTCTGCGCGCCGGGCCCGCCGCCGTAGGCCAGCGACGCCTCGATCACGAACGGGTTGCCCCGGTAGACCCCCGGCGGCCGGGTGGCGGCGGTGAAGAACTCCCCCGGCACGACCTGCCGCAATCCCGCCAGCAAACGTGGCTCGCCGATCGGCACGATGCAGTCGGTGGCCGGCGGTGGGATCTTGGTCTCTTGGATCGCCTTGTAGAGGGCATCGGCCTCGCCGCGGCCGAGCTTCGCGCAGCTGACCCGCGTCGAGAGCTTCGCCGAGTCGCAGATCTTCCGGGCGATGCCGGAGGAGACGCGCGAGAAGGAGCCGGTGAGGAACTGGGCCAGCGTCAGCTTGGTGTGTTCCTGGAGCATCGTCACGAGGCGACCGAGCTCGATGCCGTAGGGATGCGGCTTGATCTCCTTCGGCTCCGGTGGCAGTTCGTGCGTCGATCGCTCGAGGATCCGCTCTGGGCCGTCGGGTCCCTGAAAATGGATGCGGCAATGGGGATTGGCGATTGCCGTCTGCTCGAGATACTCCTCGACGCTGCCACGGCCACGCTGGAACTTCGCCTCCATCTCGATCGTCACGCGTGTGCCATGATCGATCGCGTGGCCGAGATCGTTGACGGGCACCCACTCGATGCCATGCTTGGCCATCAGGTCAGCGCCCGCTTTGCCGGGAGGAAGATCGACGCCCTCCCCCTTGCCGTTGAGGATCTGCGGTTCGTTGGTCTTCGTGTCGATCCGCAGTTCGTAGTAGTGGGCCGCTTCCTTGACGGAGATCTTCGAGATGATCTTCACCGGCTTGCCGGTCGTGAGCACGCCGTACATCCCGGCGGCCGAGATCCCGATCCCCTGCTGGCCGCGGCTCATCCGCAGCCGGTGGAACTTCGAGCCGTAGAGGAGCTTGCCGAAGATCAACGGGATCTGCTTGCGCACGATCCCCGGGCCGTTGTCCTGCACCCCCATGCGGAAGCGCGAGGTGGAGTCGCTCACGGCTTCGATATGGACCCAGATCTCGGGGAGGATGCCCGCCTCCTCGCAGGCATCGAGCGAGTTGTCGACCGCTTCCTTGACGCTCGTGAGGAGCGCCTTGCGGGGCGAATCGAACCCGAGCAGATGGCGGTTCTTCGCGAAGAACTCGCTGACCGAGATGTCGCGCTGGCCGGCGGCAAGGGTCTGGGCCGTGGCGCGGCGCTTCGTCGGCGCGGGAGGGGGCACGGGGGCCGGTGTCGACGGCTCCGTGTCGGGCTGGTCCTTGACGGTCGCCGTGGCTGGGGCGGTGGCTTTCTTGACCGCCGTGACGGCACTCGACGCGGCGGAACGGGGGGGGGGCTGCTTGACCATGCTGCTCGGGGAAAACCTGGGAAAACGAGGGGAAAACCGGGTTCTTGGCCCGGTCTCAAACCGGGAACAGCTGTGTCGATGTCTGGGAAGTTGGGCAGAGTATAGCGGCTTTGCGGGGGGCAGTTCTCCGGCCACGGCGACCCTCCGGGGACCGGGGACCTTGCCTGCTGGGAAGAGGCGTCACAGGCGTCGTGCCGCGACTGATGCGTCGATTCGTCACCAGCCGAAACCCCTTTTGGGCCGGTGAAGACCGGCGCACCAATCGACGTTCCGGAGGTGATGCGATGACTCTCTCTGCTTCATGGCGGCGCGTGCTGCCGGCCCTGCTCGTGGCGGCGGCCGGTGTCTGCGGATCGTCCGCGCTCCACGCGGCCCCCATCAACCACGGCATCGACGCCCCCACGCCGGACGTCTTCTCCAACTACTGGGTACCGCCGGTTCCGGCCGGTGCCTCGCCTGGTTTCGGCGCCCAGCTCTACGTCGCCCCGCGGCCGGTTCCGCCGCGAGTCGGCCACACCTGGTACACGTACCCGCCGTTCATGCCGCACGAGTTTCTCTACAAGCACCATCGCAAGTACGTCCGTCCCGCCGGCGCCACCGGCCTCCGCAACGAGGTCCGTGCCGTCTGGTGGTGAGCCCTGGCGTTGCGGCTGGCCCCATCTTTCACCTCCCCCCTCGACTTCTCCCTGCAGGATCTGTCCATGAAACCGTCTCTTTCCCCTCGGCCGGATGCCCTGGCCCGCACCGTGATCCTCGTCGGCCTCGTCGCGATCCTCCTCGCCGGACTCTCGTCGGTGGCCCGCGCCGGCGACAAGGCGACCGAGAAGCGCTACTTCCTCCGTGCCAAGGGGAAGAGCTGGCACAGCGTCTGGTATGACCCGTCGATCGGGCGTCCAATGGCGCTGGTCGTGCCGCCGACGGCGGAGTTCACCTCCGAGTACGCCTGGGGCGTGCCGAGCTCACGGGTGATGCCGCTCTATCACCAGTACCAGCGTCCCTACCCGGGGCCTGGGGCCGTTCCCGGACAGGGCGCCGGCATGCTCCCCACTCCTTACTGGCCCAGCGACACCGTCCAGTTCGGTGTTCACAGTGTCCGCGGTCCGTGGTGATCGGGCGCGAATGGAGGCGGGCGCGGAGGACGATCCGCCGGTCGATCGAGCGGCTCTTTCAGCGCCGGTCGGCGAGGCGTTCGATGGCCGTCCGCGCCCAGGGGCTGTCGGGGGCGAGCGCCACGAACGTGCGGAGGTGTCTCGTGGCGTCGAGCACCCTCCCAACGCTGTCGAGGATGCCGGCGAGATGCCAGTGGGCGTCGGCGTAGTCGGGCTGCTGCCGCAGAACTCCGTCGAGGGCCGCCTCGGCGAGCTCGGGGTCGCCCAGTTCGGCCAGGACACATCCCAGCCCCGTCCGGGCCTCGAGGTGGTCGGGGTCGAGTTCGATGGCGGCGTAGTATCGTTCCCGTGAGGCGGTCAGGTCGCCGACGCGGTAGAGCAGCTCCGCAAGCATGAACGATACCCGGGCGCTCGGCCCACCGGCCTGGAGGAGCGCCCGGAGCGCCTCGGTGGCGGGCTCGAGGTCCCCGCTGGCCTCGAGATCGGCCGCCATCGCCAGCAATTCGGCCTCTTCCGGAGGCGCTTCCCCGTCGAGGGTGAAGGCGCCTGACGCGGCGCCATCGGCCGGCGCGGACCATGCCAGCACGGCGACAGGGGGGGGTTCTTCATCCTTCAGAGCGGGTGTGTAGAAGCCGAGTTGCCGTTGCCCGCCGGGGCCGAGCAGGTCGCCGCCGCAACGGAGGCTCAAGCGCCGGCCGTCGACGACGATCCGTTCGAGATCGCGGGCCGCCCCGGCCGCCCCCTGGGGATGGAGGGCCGCCAGTCGGCTGTCGAGCTCACGGAGACCGAAGCCCGCCCGCAGCAATCTCGTCAGACGTCGGCCCACGACAAGCTCGCCGAAATCGAACCAGTCGATCCCGGCATGGTGGTGGGTCGGCTGCAGCAGCCCCCCGCGGACCCAGTGACGGATCGCGGTCACTGGGACCTCGAGCACCCCCGCCATCATCGCCACGGTATGGTGACCACGGACGCCAGCCAGCGCGGCGCTGTCGTCGTCGATGATCGCGTCGAATTGGCGCTGGGTTGGGATCACGGGCGAAAGTCTGTCGTTCCCTGCGGTCTGTGGGCGGGCCGATCCATGGCCTGCCCAGACCGGAACGACCGGGGGAGACAACGAGGGCTTCCCGCGGTCGGTGGCCGCCACCTCCGGTGGCGAAAGTCGGTGTCCCTGCCCGCGCTACCGGCCAGCGAAGGGACGGCTGCTCATCCTGTCGGCGGTGGGGAAGTCGTTTGGTAGTTTCTGGGTCACCTTGCCGGTGGCCGCCCATTCCGCGCCGCGCTGGAAAACGGTGATGAACCCGACGCACTCCTGCGACTCGTCGGCATGGCCCATCGGCGTGTGGAAGACGCGCCCCTTGCCATGATCGACGACGATCAACATCGGCTCATGGCGGTTGGTGACATCCGAGCGAGCGGTGGCGAGGATCTGCATGTTCCGGGCCGGGCCGCGGAGCTTGTCGTAGAGCTCGTCCTTGACATGGAGCCAGACCGGCGGCATCCCCGCCGTGATCGGATGGCCTGGATCGCGCACGATGACCGGAAAGGCCCACTGGGCGCCATGGTTCCCCCCGGGGCCGGGGGACTCGTCACGCACGGTTCGCCCCTCATCGTCGAGGTAGACGTAGGGGCCGCTGCGCTCGTTGCGGTTCCCCCAGCCACCGAGGCCAATCATCTCGTTGTAGGCCGGCCACGAGGGGAACGAGTTGTCGGCGGCGTGGACCGCCACGAAGCCCCCGCCGTCCGACACGTACGCCTCGAAGGCCTTCCTGGTCTCCTCCGGCCAATCGGCGGCACCGTGGCCGAAGTTGCTCACGACCACGGCGTACCGGCCGAAATCCGGCCGGAAGGAGGGATCTGGCCCCTGCGGCGCGTGGGTGACGACATCGACGGTGAACAGGCCCGTCTCCTCGAGGGCCGCCTTCATCATCTTCGTCGTCGTCGGCCAGTTGCCGTGGTTGTTCTGGCCATCGACGATCAGGGCCCGCATCGGCTCGGCAGCGACAGCCCCTGGCGCGGCGAGCAACCCCACCATGGCCCATGCCATCATCACCACTTGGCGCATCACTTGGATCCCTCCGGTTCCCGCTCTCCTCCATCCCCCCCCAAACCATCGCCACTTGTCATCGCCAGACCGAATTCAGGCCCGACCGGCTGCCACCGTGGCCCGCAGGTTTGCATCGATCGCCGCCAGGAAGGCCTGGGTGTCGAGATGCGGCTGGCTCGGACCGACGAGGATGGCGAGATCCTTTGTCATCTTCCCCGACTCGACCGTCTCGACGCAGACCCTCTCGAGCGTGTCGGCGAACTGGGTCACCGCCGGCGTGCCGTCGAGTTTGCCACGGTGGGCCAGCCCGCGGGTCCAGGCGAAGATCGAGGCGATCGGGTTGGTGGAGGTCGGCTTGCCCTGCTGGTGCTGGCGGTAGTGCCGGGTGACCGTGCCGTGGGCCGCCTCGGCCTCGACCGTCTTCCCATCCGGTGTCATCAGCACGCTTGTCATCAGCCCCAGCGAGCCGAAACCCTGGGCCACGATGTCGCTCTGGACATCGCCGTCGTAGTTCTTGCAGGCCCACACGTAGCCCCCCTCCCACTTGATGGCCGAGGCGACCATGTCGTCGATGAGGCGGTGCTCGTACGTCAGCCCCTTGGAGGCGAAGTCGGCCTTGAATTCGGCGTCGAACACCTCTTGGAAAATATCCTTGAAGCGGCCGTCGTAGGCCTTCAGGATCGTGTTTTTGGTCGAGAGATAGACCGGGTAGCTCCGCGCCAGACCATAGCGGAAACTGGCCCGGGCGAAATCGCGGATCGAGTCGTCGAGGTTGTACATCGCCATCGCGACGCCGGCCGACGGGAACTCGTAGACCTGCATCTCCATCGGCTTCGAGCCATCGGCCGGCGCGAAGGTGAGCGTGAGCTTCCCGGCACCGGGGATCTTCACGTCGGTGGCCCGGTACTGATCGCCGAAGGCATGGCGACCGACGACGATCGGCTTCGTCCAGCCGGGGACGAGCCGCGGGATGTTGCCGATGATGATCGGCTCCCGAAAGATCACACCGCCGAGGATGTTGCGGATCGTGCCATTGGGGCTCTTCCACATCTTGGAGAGCGAGAATTCCTTCACCCGCGCCTCGTCGGGCGTGATCGTGGCGCACTTCACGCCGACGCCATGCTCGAGGATCGCGTGCGCGGCGTCGATCGTCACCTGATCACCCGTCGCCTCGCGGTGCTCGATCGAGAGGTCGTAGTATTTCAGCTCGAGATCGAGATACGGGAGGATGAGTTGGTCCTTGATGAACTGCCAGATGATGCGAGTCATCTCGTCACCATCGAGCTCGACGACCGGACCGACGACCTTGATCTTGCCGGGCTTGCTCACGCGCTTCTCCAGGAAACCGGTGGGATGAGGAGTCTTGCCGCCCCTCCACGATCTCCGCCCCTCATCACCCCGCCGGTGCGACGGAGCGGGCCGAAGATCTCCAAACGTTGGGTGAAACTACCCCGTTGGCCCCGGCGTGACAACTCACGGAACGCTCATGTCGGCCAGCGCAACGCGCAATGACACCGACAGAAAACGAAATCAGCCCCGGACGCGCACTTGCTGCTGCGTCCGGGGCCGACGGTCTCGAGCGATGAAAGCCGACCTGCGCAGGAGTCAGGTCGAGCGGTCGCCGAAGGGGGCGACGAAGCGCGAGGGGCGACTGCTCGTTCCCGCCGCCGGGAGATCGCGGCTGTCGGTCGCGGGAGGGGCCGGGGAGACCGACGGACCGTTCGGCGCGGCGGGCTGATCCTTCGGCGCGCCGAATTCGAGCGTCGGAGCCTCGGCCTGGACGCCCTTGGCAGTCTCCGCCGGCGCGGTCGTGGCCGGAGCCTTCGCTGTCGGAAGAGGGATGACCTCGATCTTCTCCAGCGGCAAGGGGGACGAGTCACCGACGATCACGGGCTTCTCAGCGACGGTCGGGGTGCCGGACGAAGCGGGTGAGCCCACGGCGGGATCGGCATGCTTCAGCGGCGAGGGGCCCCATCCCTCGGCGGCCGGCTTGCCGGTTTCGGCCGGAGTGACATCGCGGTAGGTCTTCAGGGGGAACGCCTCGGCCGGAGTCAGGGCCGGGGCGGCGGTCGCCGCAGGGGCCGGACCGGCCGGCTTCGCTGACGGCAGCGGGGCGATGGCCGTGGCCGGAACGACAGCGCTGGTGGTCGCCGCGCTCCGCGGGGCGGCAGCGGAGACGGCCGCCGCCGGGGCGGCCGGGATCGGATTGCCGCACGGATCGAGCGGCACCCGGAGGACGACCGTGCGCGGCGCGCGGACGGTGTACGTGTAGGGGGTCCGCTTCTCGACCACCCGTGGCACCTGGGTCGTGCGTTCCTCGGTGACGAACTTGCAGACCTGCACGGTCACCGGCTCGACCTTCTCCTCGGTGACGAGTTTGTAGACCTGGACCGGCACCTTGCGGACCTGCTCCTCGGCCACGTACTTGCAGACCTGGACCGGCACCTTGTTCTCGACCCGCTCCACGACCTTCCGCACGGTCTGCACCGGCACCTGACGGACCTGCTCCTCGGCCACCATCTTCGTGACCTGGATGGGCACCTGCTGGACGACCTGCTCGTCGACATAGCGGACGGTCTGGACCGGGACCTGCTGGACGACCTGCTCGTCGACATACTTCATCGTCTGGACGGGAACCTGCTGGATGACCTGCTCGTCGACGTATTTCATCGTCTGGACGGGCACCTGCTGGACGACCTGCTCATCAACGTAGCGCATCGTCTGCACCGGCACCTTCCGGGTGACGACGCGGTTGACGACGGTCGTCTCGGGGACCTGCATCGCCACGACGTTCGGCTGGTAGACGCGGTTGACCTGATTCATGACGACGCCCGGCGTCATCGTCCAGGCGTAGCCCCCAGGCTGCCAGTTCGCCAAACCGGTGTACGGGTTGACCGCCCATCCCCCCTGCACCCAGCCGAGTTGGGTGCTGCCGGGCGCGACCATGGGCGTCACCTGGTCGACATAGCCGCCGCGGTCGGCGTAGGCCGTTTTGTACGTGGTAACCGGTTCGGCGACGGTGTAGGCCTCCTCGCGCTCCGCGGTCTCGTAGACCGGCTTGCGGACGACGCTCACCTGCTGCTGCATGACCGTCTCGGCGACCGGCTTGCGGACAACGCTCACCTGCTGTTGCATGACCGTCTCGGTGACCGGCTTGCGGACGGTCGTCACCTGCTGCTGCATGGCGGTCTCGTAGACCGGCTTACGGACCATGCTCACCTGCTGCTGCATGACGGTCTCGGCGACCGGCTTCATGACGGTGAACCGCTCCTCGCGCGTCGAGGTCTCGACGACGTCGCGCACTTGGTCGTAGCTGCGGTCCTCGACAACGGTTTCCCAGACAGGCTTCATGACGGTGGAGCGCTCCTCGCGCGTCTGCGTCTCCCACACGGGACGCTGAACGGTGGAGCGGCGCTGAGTCGTCTGCGTCTCCCACACCGGCTTGGAGACGGTGTAGGTCTTCGTGTCGTAGACCGTCTCGTAGGTGACGCGGACCGCCTCCATCTGCCGTTCGTCGTACACCGTCTGGAAGTCGAGCCGGTAAGTCTGGGTCGGGGCCGGGGCGGCGGCCGTGACCGTCTCGCCGCAGCAACCGGCGTCGGCGACCGGTTGGAGAAGCGGAAGCGGCATGAGTTGCGAGAGGGCGACGAGCATGGCGCCGAGGGTGTCACGACGACGGTGCCGGCCAGACCGGACGGCCGGAACGGTCAACGTGGACTCCGCGACTCGGGACGGGTTGTGCATGGTGACGACCATCGGTTCTCCTCCTGGGAAAGCACTCCCGAGACTAATTCCGTGAACGCGGCCTTCAAGCGGTTTGTTCACTTTTTTTCCGAGGATTTCCCGGAAAAAACACCCCTCGAGCCGGCGCCAACGGTGTAATCGTTCCAGCTTACGGCGGCCGGCAAGGGGCGGGGCCGGCGGCGCATGGGGAGAGGGGGGCTGGGGGGCGTGGGGGGTGGTCACTCCATCGTTCGGTCGAGGAGGCGCCGGCTGTGGGAGTCGAGGGCGGCGATGGCGGCGATCCGGTAACGGACGCCCGACCCGTCGACGACGAACGCGCTGCCGTCCGCGAGGCGTTCGACGTCGTCTGGGGTCGCCACCTGGAAGCGCCGCGGGCCACGATCGGTGAGCACCGTCCATTCCGCCGGGTCGCTGTCGTTGATCGCCTCGATCCGGTCGATGACCGGGAGGAATTCCCGGGAGGACAGTTGCCGCAACAGCTCTCCCCGGAGGGGTTCTGGCAGGTTGCCGATCGTGTCGATCCAGGCCAGCTCGCTGCCGTCCGCGGCGACGACCGCCACCGGCCCGAGCGGGGCGCTGATCGGGAAGGCACGCAGAAGGTCGATGTCGAGATGGAGGTTGCCAGCGGCATCGACGACGTCGAGCCGGCCGTGGGGACGGGGGATGAACTGCCAGGCGGCAGGTTCGGCAGGTCGGGAAGGCGGGGCCATCGGTGTCCTCTGGAGGCGGGCCCGGTCAGGACGCCGCGGTCGTGTCCGCGGAGGCTGTTGTCTGGGCGTGGTAGAGGCGGGCATAGGCCCCATCCCGTGCGAGCAGGTCGTCGTGCGTCCCGATCTCGACGATCCGCCCGGCATCGAGGACGACCAGGCGGTTGGCGCGGCGGAGCGTCGACAGGCGGTGGGCGATGGCGATCGTGGTCCGGCCGGTGACGAGCCGGTCGATCGCCGACTGGATCACCACCTCCGTCTCCGCATCGACCGACGAGGTCGCCTCGTCGAGGATCAGGATCGCCGGATCAACCAGGAGGGCCCGGGCGATCGAAATCCGTTGGCGTTCACCGCCGGAGAGTGAACCACCGCGCTCACCGATGCGCGAGTCGTAGGCGTTGGGAAGGCCGAGGATGAAGCCGTGGGCTCCGGCGGCGCGGGCGGCGCTGACGACCCGCTCCGGGCCGGCATCGGGGCAGCCATAGGCGATGTTCTCGGCGACGCTCCCGAAGAACAGGAGCGGCTCCTGGAGGACGCAGCCGAGATTGCGCCGGTAATCCGTCACGGCCAGCCGCCGCAGGTCGGTGCCGTCGACGGAGACGGTGCCGCTGGAGGGATCGAAGAACCGGCAGACGAGATTGGCGAGCGTCGACTTCCCTGAACCGCTCGCCCCCACCAGGCCGATCATCTCCCCCGGCTCGATCACCAGATCGATGCCATGGAGGATCTCGCGCGTGCCGTAGCGAAAGTGGACGCCGGCAAACTCGATCCGTCCGCGCACCCGTCCGGGCCGGATCGGGTGCGGATCCTCGGCGACGGTCGGACGGCAGTCGAGGATCTCGAACAACCGCTGCGCGCTGGACGAGGCCCGCTGGGCGGCGGGCACCATCCTCACCATCGATTCAACGCGGCCGTAGAACCGGGCGATGTAGGCCAAGAACGCGGTCAGGCCACCGACCGTCACCGCTCCCTGGAACACCATCCAGGCACCGGCCGCCCAAACCACGAGCAGCCCGATCTCGCTGAACAGACTGACGAGCGGCCCGAAGAATGCCCACACGGTGTTGACGCGGTCGTTGGCCTCGAGGACATGGTCGTTGGCGCGGCGGAAGCGGTCGGTCTCCCGCGTCTCCTGGGCGAAGGCCTTGACGACGCGGATGCCCGGGATCGTGTCGGCGAGAACACTCGAGACCTCGGCCCAAGCGATGTTGGATCGCGAAAAACCCCGATGGAGCCGCTCGCGGACCGCGTAAACGAGCCACACGACGAGCGGGAAGGGAGCGAGCGTGACGAGGGCGAGGAGCGGATTCATCCACGCGAGCACGGCTGCCGTCAGGAGTACGAGCATCGTGTCGGAGAGGAAGCCGATGAGATTGAGCGAGAGGAAATTGTTGATCTGGTCGGTGTCGTTGCTGATCCGCGACATCAGGTCGCCGGTCCGCTTGGCGGCGAAGAAGTCGAGCGACAGCGCTTGCATGTGCGAATAGGTGCGCACCCGCAGATCGGCCGACACCCGCTCGCTCACCCAGGCGAGGACCCAGGTCTGGGCCCAGGAGAGGAGCCAGGCGACCAGCGCCGCGGCCACCAACCCCCCCAGATACCACCACACGAGGGCGAAAGGGACGTCCTCGCCGGCCTGCCTCGGGATCAGCACGCGGTCGACCAGCGGCATGGTCAGGTAGGGGGGGACGAGGGCCGCCACCGTGCCCGCCAGCGACAGGCCACACCCGAGCAGCGCCATCCCTGCATTCGGCCGCGCGAACGCCAGGATGCGGAGGAGCGACCGCCACGACGTCTGGGCATCCCCGACGGGAGCCTCGTCATCGATCTCGGCTCCGCCGAAGCGTGGGTGGGGGGCGGGGGGCGGCGGAGGGGGATCCTCGGTGGGGAGGGTGTCGGACAGAGGGGGGCCGCCCGGCAGCGGTTGGCCGCGCGGAGCGGGGGCCGGCCGGTAGGTGCGGCGCTGGTCGAAGGCATCCTCGAGGACGTGGATCGGCTTGGCCTGCGCCGGCGTGAACAGCCAGCGGGCAAGCACCTGGCCGGCGCGGGAGAGCTCGATCCGGCCGACGCCGCCACGGACGCGGACGTCGAGACAACTCGCGTCGTCGAGCAGCCAGGCATGGAGGCCGTCCGGCGACGTCGTCGCCGCGTCAGCGGAAGCCGGACTGTCGCCGAGCAGGCGCTGGTCGGTGAGCGCCAACCATCCTTCCGTGAAACGCAGGTCGCAATCGAGATCGAACCGGGCGGTCGCCACCAGGCGCTCGCCGGGAAGGAGCTCGATCCGTTCTGCGATCGGCGCCGCCGGCGGGCGGCGGTGTGCGGCCGGGCCGCCTGCCACGGGACGGCCCGCGCGGTCGGGGGACGGTGGAGCAGGGGAGGATGAGGGAGGGCGGGTCACGGCGGGATTCGGCTCAAACGTGAGGGAAAACCCGGCGGAGGCGGCCATGCCGGCGCGGCCCGGCACCGGCCACTCGGGAAAAGATGCGACCCGCCGCTGTCCGAATCAACCGTACACCATCCGCGGCCTGCGCCGTGGCCGGGCGTTGAAAAAAACGGGGAGGGAACGGGTAAATAATTTCAAGTTTCTGGGAAGAATCTACCCGAGCCGACCGGCTTCGGGGGCTTCGTCGGTCACCGGATCGGCTGGCTGCCGCCGGATTTGTCCCGCGAAAAACGCTCATTCGCCGGCCGGTTCGCCGTGCTGCGGTGGGCTTGGCATGAAATCTGCAGATCTGGTTCTTCAGCGCCGACGATTCGCATTTCGCTCATGGAAGCGTAGACTTGGCGAAAGTGTTGGCGATTCACCGGTGATCCCCGGTGGATCCTGGCACGCTCCGGTTCGGTGGCTGGTCGGCTCGCGGTGATTGCGGTCGCTTCGGCGCCCCGATGGCCGGCAGGGTCGCCCCGATCCGAATCGGGGTGTTTCGATTCAAGGTGCCGGAGGGAACAGGCATCGCGCTCAAGCGTGCGTCCGTGTGACGCACGGCGATGCTCGACGGCCCTCCGGTTGGGGAAAACTTCGACCCATGGCCATCACGGCCGGTTCGTTGTCGGTCATTCGTCGGCTGCCGCGGAAGGATCTCGATTCTCTCCGCGGCGACGACGGTCGGCTTCCTGCCGAGGGCTTTTCAGCCCCCGGGAGCGTTGCCAAAGTCTTTTTAGGCCGCTTCAGACCCCTCGTGGGTCGCGGCCGACCCGCCCTTCCAAGCCCTGGCGGATTCCGCCATGGCCCTGGGGGAAGTGGCTTTTGCGGGCGTGGCTTCGTGATGTCGGCCCGGCTCTTCGGGCCGCCAGCGGTGACGGGAGGCTCCCGACCACCGATCTCACTTCCATCGCCGGGGTGCTGGGCGCCGCCCTGACGGCGTCCACAAACACCTCGTTCGATGGTCCCTGCTACCAACCGCTCTGGTCCGGCGACGCGCCGGCCCGGAAGCCTGCGATCGGTGCAGCCTCCTCCCACAAGGGTCGCCGGAATGTCCGGTGGCCGGGAAGGGACGCACCCCCAACCAGCCGACGCACGCGTCTGCGCTCCGGCCTGAAGTCACAAGCCCATCCATGGAGATCACGTCTGTCCGGGTTCTGCGCGGTCCGAACCAGTGGACATGGTTCCCGGTCCTTGAGGCGATTGTCGACCTCGGCCGGCTCGAGGAGTTTCCCTCCAACACGCTTCCGAACTTCAACGAGCGGATCATGGAGTGGCTGCCGACGATGGTCGAGCACCGCTGCTCGATCGGCGCCCGGGGCGGATTCTTCCAGCGGCTCCGCACCGGCACCTGGATGGGGCATGTGCTCGAGCACGTGACGATCGAACTGCAGTCGCTCGCGGGGTCCGTCGTGCAGTACGGCCGGGCCCGTGAGACCTCGACCGCCGGCGTCTACCGGGTCGTGGTCGAATACAAGGAGGAGGCCTTCGCGATCGAGTGCCTCCACACCGCCCACCGCCTCATCGGCTGCGCCATCTCGGGCGATCCGTTCGACATCACGGCCGAGATCCGTCGCCTCCGTGCGCTCCTCCTCGACGGCCAACTCGGGCCCAGCACCCGGTCGATCGTCGAGGCTGCCACGGCTCGCGGCATTCCCCACCGCCGGCTCACCGACGGCTCGATGGTCCGGCTCGGCATCGGCGCCAAGCAGCGACGGATCGTCGCCGCGGAGAGCGACCGCACCAGCGCGATCGCGGAATCGATCGCCCAGGACAAGGATCTGACCCGCAAGCTCCTCGCCGAGGCGGGGATTCCCGTCCCTGAGGGGCGGCCGGTGACCGATGCGGCCGACGCCTGGGCGGCGGCGGAGGAGATCGCGGCCCCGGTTGTCGTCAAGCCGCGCTACGGCAATCAGGGGCGCGGTGTCTCGGTCAATCTTTCGACGCGCGAGGAGGTCGAGCAGGCCTGGAAAGTGGCCCGCGAGGAGGAGTCGACGATCGTTGTCGAACGCTCCTGCCATGGGCAGGATTACCGGCTGCTCGTCGTCGGCGGGGCGCTGGTGGCCGCGGCGCGGCGGCATCCGCCGACGGTCGTCGGCGATGGGAGGTCGACCGTGCGCGAGCTCGTCGATGCCGTCAACCAGGATCCGCGGCGGTGCGGCGACCACGCCGGCAGCTTGAGCCCCGTGCCCCTTGACGAGGTAGCGCTGGCGGTGCTCCGCGACCAGGGGCTCGATGTCGGGATGGTCCCGGCCGACGGTCAGACCGTGGTCCTGCGGCGCAACGCCAACCTCTCCACCGGCGGAACCGCCGAGGATGTCACCGACATCGTCCACCCGGAGGTCGCTGCCCGGGCGATCGAGGCGGCGAGAATCATCGGCCTCGACATCGCCGGCATCGATTGCATGGCGACCGACATCTCCCGGCCACTGGAGTTGCAGGGGGGGGTGTTCATCGAGGTCAACGCCGGCCCCGGCCTGCGGATGCATCTGGAGCCGGCCGTCGGCAAGCCGCGCAATGTCGGGGCCGCGATCATCGACACGCTCTTCGCGCCGGGGGATGACGGTCGGATCCCCGTTGCGGCGGTGACCGGCACCAACGGCAAGACGACGGTCGTCCGGCTCCTCTCCCACATCGCCACCGTCGGCGGCGCCGTCGTCGGCACGACCTGCACCGAGGGGATCTGGGTGGGGGGGCGGAAGATCGACAGCGGTGATTGCAGCGGTCCGCAGAGTGCCCGCCGCGTGCTCGCCAACCCCTCGGTCACCACGGCGGTCTTCGAGACGGCCCGCGGCGGCATCCTCCGCGAGGGCTGCGGCTTCGATGCCTGCGACGTCGGCGTCGTCACGAACATCGGCTCGGGCGACCATCTCGGCATGGCCGATATCGATACCCCCGAGAAGCTCGCCTGGGTGAAGGGGGCGATCGTCCAGTCGGTGCGGGAATCGGGTGCCGCGGTGCTCAACGGCGCCGATCCGCTCGTCGTCGACATGCAGAAGTGGTGCTCTGGCCAGGTCGTCTACTTCTCGCTCGACCCCGATCTCCCCTTGGTGGTCGAGCATCTGGCGAACGGGGGCCTGGCGGCGACGGTCCGCGACGGCTGGATCGTCCTCTGCGACGGCCCGCGGGAGACGCGCCTGGCGCATCTCGACCGCGTGCCGCTGGTCCATCGCGGGGCGATCGGCTTCCAGGTCGAGAACGTCCTGGCAGCGGCGGCGGCGGCCTGGCGGCTGGGTGTGCCGCTGGAGCTCGTTCGGCTCGGACTGGAGAGCTTTCCTGCCGGCCGGACCGGATCGCCGGGGCGCTTCAATCTCCTCTCCCTCGACGGGGTCGGGATCGTCTGTGATTACGGTCACAACCCCGCCTCACTCGAGCAGATCTGCACCGCGATGGCACGCCTTCCCCACGATCGTCGCACCGCCGTCTATTCCGCTGCCGGCGACCGCCGCGACGCCGACATCCTCGATCAGGGGAGGATGCTCGCCCGGCACTTCGAGCGCGTGGTGGTTTACGAGGATGCCTACACCCGGGGGCGCCAGCCGGGCGAGATCACCCGCCTGATCGCGCAGGGGGTGGCGGAGGGAGCTGCGGCAGGGCGGACGGTGGAGGTCGAATTCGGCGGTGATTGGGCCGCGTCTGCGGCCATGGTCCTCGACGCGGCGCGGCCGGGGGATCTCATCCTTCTTCAGCCCGATACGATCGAGCAGACCATTCCCTGGCTCCATGCCCGCTACGGCAGCCGGATGCGCGAGACGACCTTCGACGAGCTCGGCGGCGGCGCCATCGGCGGCCCGGAAGAGCGGCAGCCCGGGCCGAGCGAGCCGGTCGAGGTGCAAACGGGGCGGCTCGGGCACGGGATCCACGCCTCGCGGCCGATCGCCGCCGGCGAGACGATCCTCCGCGCGTGGGGGCCGATCCTGGCAAAGCGGAGCCGCCACACGATGCAGGTCGACGCGACGACGCACGTCCTCCCGGACGGGCTCATCGTTCATACGAATCATTCCTGCGAGCCGAACTGTGTCGTCCGTATCCGCGCCGGGGAACGGGAGATCGTCCTCGAGGCCCTCCGGGCACTGGCCGTCGGCGAGGAGCTGACGGTCGATTACGACACGTTCGAATACGAGGTCGAGCATCTCGGTGGACCGTGCCGGTGCGGGGCGGCGAAGTGCCGCGGCCGGGTGAGGGGCTACAAGCACCTCTCGGCGGAGGTGAAGGCACGGTGCAGTGCGATGGTGGTCGACTACCTCCGGGCGATGGATGCCGGGGTGCCGCTTCCCTATGGGGCCTGATGCCCCTCCTACTTGATCCCGGCAGGGCGACGGTCGAGGGCGCCGCGGACGCCGAGCTGCTCGGGGTGGCGGGCGATCTTGTCGGTGAACACCCGGACGTCATCGACGATCGGCCGCAGTTCGAGCGTGAGGTGATTGACGTTGGAAACCGCCAGCGCCAGTTCGTCGTAGACCTTGGGATCATTGACGAGCTTGCCGAGGGTACCCTGCGAGTCGCCGAGGGCCTTGGCGAACGACGCGATCTCCTGGAGGACGGCATCGAGCCGGCCGATGGTCTTGTCGATCTGGGCGACCATCTCCCCGCCGCGCTCGCCGAGCGGCTTGGTAAGACCCTCGAGGTTTCGCAGGTTGCGGTCGGCGGTCTCGACGGTCGCGCCGATTCCCTTCACGGTGCTCTTGAGCTCGCCGATCACCTCCGGCAGGGAGCTGATCGTGTCGAGGATCTCCTCGCGGGCGGCCGCGTTGCCGACGACGGCGTTGATGTTGGTCATCGCCAGCGAGAATTGGTCGAGCGTCGCCTCGGTTTTCTTCACGAGCTGTTGGAAGCGGTCGCCATTCTCGGGGTTGAGGAGCGTGCGGTCGAGGTTGGCCGAGAGGCGGTTGACCGATTCACTCGCCTGGACGAGCGACTCGAGCGCCAGACCGAGCTTCGGCTCGAGCGACGCGAAGACGTCGAAAGGATTCCGGGCCGCAGTGCCGCGGAGAATGTCGTTCTGCCCCACCTTCTCCCGTTGGGGCTGGATGATTCCGGGGACGAGCGAGATCTCGGCATCGCCGAGGATCGAGCCGGAGATCTGCGCTTCCTCGTCCTTGTAGATCGGGACGGCGGAGTCGATGTCGGCGACGACGTTCACCCCCCCCTTCTCGTCGAGGGCGACGTTTGTCACCCGCCCCACGAGGATGCCGTTCTTGCGCACGGGTGTCCCCGGAGTCACGCCGCGGGCATCGGAGAAGTTCATCCGCAGCGGATAGGTGCGCTGGACGAGCGACGGGAGGTCGCCGAAGAGGACGATCAAAATACCGGCGATGATGGCCGTGGCGAGCACCATCACGCCGACGCGGAACTGCATGACTCGGTCGTTCATGATTCGTCTCCGGACGCTGCCGCCCCCCTCCCGTCGGCCGTCGTTTCCAGCGCCGTCGTGGCCGCGCGCTCCTGTTCGTCCCGCAGTTCCGTGAGCCGGTTGCCGGCACGCCCCTCGACGAACTGGCGGATCCGCGGATCGTGGCAGCGGTCGAGCTCCGCTGGCGTTCCCTCGAACATGATCTGGGAATCGCCGGGGCCCAGTCGGAAGAGAGGGTAGAGCATGATGATCCGGTCGGCCACCTTCCGCGCGGTGTGCATGTCGTGGGTGACGACAACGCTCGTCACCCCGCCGCGGTGGCTGACGCGCAGGATCAATTCATTGATGACGTCGCTCATGATCGGGTCGAGGCCGGTGGTCGGCTCGTCGTAGAGGACGACGGGGGGCTCGAGGGCCAGCGCCCTGGCCAGGCCCGCTCGTTTCCGCATCCCTCCGGACAGCTCCACCGGCTTCTTCGCCGCTGCCGACCGGGGCAGCCCGACCTCGGCGAGGAGATCATCGACGATCTCGACGACCTTCGACTCGGGGATCCGCGTGTGCTCGCGAAGTGGGAAGGCGATGTTGTCGAAGATCGAGAGGCTGTCGAACAGCGCCGCCCCCTGGAACACGAATCCGTACCGGGTGCGGACGCTGGCGACCTGCCGGTCGGTGAGCCGGGAGAGCGATGTCCCCTCGAAGCGGATCTCCCCTGCCGAGGGCCTGACGAGGCCGATGAGCGTCTTCAGAAGGACCGTCTTGCCGCAGCCGCTCTCGCCGAGGATCACGACCGTCTCCGCGGCCCCGATCGAGAGGCTGATGTCACGGAGCACCTGCTGGCTGCCGAACCGCACCGAGACATGATCAACCTCCAGGACCGGGCCGGTGGCTCGGTCAGTGGCGGCGGCGGTGGTGGCAGCAGGGGCGGGCATGGTGGCTGTCGGGGGAGGTCGGTCGAGCGTGGCTCGAGCGGGTCAGAGGAGGCGGCGCGGCCCCTCCGGCCGGAAGAAGTCGTGGACGTTGTTGAGCCACATCCCCATGAAAAGGTCGAGGATGAGGATCAGGACGAACGAGTGGACGAAGGCATTCGTGGCGGCGCGGCCGACCCCTTCGGCGCCCGGCTCGCTGTGGAAGCCGTGGTGGCAGCTCACCAGCGCGATCGCCGCCCCGAAGAACAGGCTCTTGAAGATCCCCGTGAGGAAGTCGAAGGCGTCGACGTACTCGCGGGAGTTGTTCCAGTAGTGGTGGTAGTCGATTCCGAGGACGATGTTGGAGTAGAGATAGCCCCCCAGCACCCCCATGAAGTCGGCCATCACCGTCAGGGTGGGGATCAGAATCAGGCAGCCGAGGAAGCGGGGGACGACGAGGTAATAGAGCGGGTTGGCCCCCATGCTCTCCAGGGCATCGATCTGCTCGGTGACACGCATCGTCCCCAACTCCGCCGCCATGGCGCTTCCCACTCTCCCGGCGAGCATCGTGGCGGCGAGCACCGGACCGAGCTCGCGGACGAGCGAGAGGTTGATCACGGACCCCAGTCGTGTCTCGAGGCCGAGGGCCTTGAACTGGGCGTAGCTCTGGACGGCAAGGACCATCCCGATGAACAGGCCGGTGAGGGCGACGACAGGGAGCGAGAGGACCCCGATCTGATAGAAGGCGGGGAGGAGGACATCGCGGCGCTGCCGCCGGACGACGATCCAGCCGAGCGTCCGCAGAGCGAAGAGGGTGACATCCCCGATGCCGACGACCTGGTCGAGGACGACCGCGCCGAGGGTGGCAACCAGACCGGCGAGCCAGTCGGCGACCCCACCCGACGGGGTCGGCAGGGGGCCGTTTTCGGCGCGATCGGTGGGGGCTGATGCCATGGCACTTCGGCCGCGCGTCCGGCGCGGTTCTCCTTACCGGTGGCATCGGATGGAACGGCTCGGGAACTTGAGCCGGTCGTGCCGGCGCGGGAGGGATCGGGGGGGCTGGGAAAGCCGGGGCGGATGGGGTGGCCGTCACCGCTGCCGGGCCGTCGCCCGAGCGTCCGGACGGTGATCTAATGGGCTCCGACGGAACGACGGTCGTTTGCCAGGCCCCTGCCGACCTCCCATTGAGCCACTTACCAAGCCGATTCCATTGAACAGCGATCCCCCACCGCCGCGGCTGTCCTCGCCATCCTCCGCCGGCATGCCGCTGCGGGGGGCACGGTGACCGAGGATGCGACGCTCTTCGACGCAGGGGTTGGACTCGATTCGATCGGATTCCTCGACGTCGTCCTCGGGATCGAGGAGGCCGTTGGCATCCGCCTCGGGGAGGAGGATCTCACTGAGGAGGTCCTGGCGACTGTCGGTTCTTTCGTCACGCATGTCGAGCGGCGCCGTGCGGCGGTCCGGCCATGAGCGATGCCGCTCCACGGCAGCGCGGGCCGTTCCCCACTGGATGGCGCGACGGGATCCGGAGCTTGTTTGCCGGGCGGAGGAGAATCGAGCCCGCCGTCGGCATTCGGGAACGGGTGCGCAGAGGGGACCTGCGGCTCGCCGAGGGGCTCGACAAACTCCGCCGCACGGCGGCGTCGATTCGTCCGGAAGGGCTTCTCCTCGATTGGGGCCGCCGTCAGCTCGGTCTTTCTCCCGCGGCCGAGGCGGAGTGGTTCCAGCGCGCCTGGTGGGGGCTGTGGGCGGGGGAGATGTTCCGAGATCAGGTCCACTCCATGGCCCGCCATGACGATGCGATGACGATCATCGACCGGCCATCCCCCGCCGTACTCGATCGTCTCCGGGCGACGGGGCAGGGGAGGATCCTTGCTGGCTCCCATGTCGGGCCACCCAATGCTGCCCTGGCCTGGCTTCTCGAGCAGAAACTCCCTCTCCTTGCCTGGACGGCGGCAGCCACCGCCTCGTTCGGCGGCACGGCCGCGGAGGCGCGTCTGGTGAACGCCTCGTGTGAACCCCACAGCCTGACGCGGGCCGCGTTCCATCTCCGCCGCGGCGGTGTTTTCTTCGCCGCCATCGACGGTGGCGCCGCGGGCCGCCTGATCCTCCTCCGGTTCCTCAACGGGGGCGTGGGCTGCTTGACGGCGATCCCCGCCCTCGCCCGTCGTCTCGAACTGCCGACGGAGCGACTCCTCGCCCTCTGGAAGGGGAACCGGATCACGATCGACTGCGATCCGGTCGCCCCCGCTGCGGCCGGCCTCGACGAGGCGTCGTGGAACCGGGCCTGGCTCGAGGCTTGCAGGCAGCCGATCGACGACGTCCTCCGCACGTCACCGGAAAACATCCGTCGACTCCGCTTCTGGTCGGAAGGCGCGATCTGCAAGGAGATCGGCCTGTGATCTGGCAGCGGTTCCTGGAACGCGTCGAGGCGGCCCCCGACCGTACCGCCGTGGTGTGTCGCGGCACCGGCTTCTCCTTCGCCTCTCTCGCCGGGATGGCGGAAGCACTCGCCGCGGAGATCGCCGGCTCGGGAGGGCCGGAGGGCGACCGCGGGCGACCGGGGCGCGTCCTCATTCGGCAGTCTGATCCGCTCGCGATCCTCCTCGGCGTCCTTGCTGCCTGGAGAGCCGGAAAGACCCCCGTCATCCTTCGTGAACGCGCCAGTGACGCGAAGGTTGGCGAACTGACATCGCTCCTCCGTCCCGACCTCCTCCTCACGACACCGCTGGCCGTCGAGGGGCTCCGCCCTGCCATCGCCCTGGGCAGCGCCACGCTCGCCGCCACCCCGCGGCACGAGGCGCTGGCGATCAGCACTTCCGGATCGACGGGCGATCCGAAGCTCGTCGTTCTCCCGGAAGAAGCGGTGCTCATCAACGCCGACACGATCGCCTCCCGGCTGCAATTCACAACGGCAGACCGGATCGTCGTCAACACACCGCTGACGTACATGTACGGCTTGATGGGGGGAGCCGTGGCCGGGTTGCTTGCCGGCGCCGAGGTTCATCTTTTTCCCCCGACAACCCCCTGGCCGATCGTCCAGAGCCACATCCGCCGCCAGGGAATCGGGGTGGTGCAGGGGCCCCCCTCGCTCCTCTCGCTGTTCGCCGCCTTCTGGAACGGGGAGCCGTTCCCCGACGTGCGGCTGGTGACGACCGGCGGCGAAGCGGTGCGGGAACGGCTCGTCTCCGCGCTCGCCGCAGCCTTTCCCAACGCCGATCGGAGGATCATCTACGGCATGACCGAGGCCGGCCCGCGGATCGCCGACCACGATCTCGATGCCGCCGGCGTCATCGCCGGAATGGTCGGCAGGCCCTATCCCCATCTCCGCTGGCGGATCGATCCGACGGAAGCAGTCGACCTTCCCCCCGGCGCCGGTCGGCTCGCCCTGGCCGGCCCCTCGATGTTCCTCGGATATCTCCAGGCCAACGACCGCTTCGTGGGCATCGACGACGAGGGATTCTTTCGCTCGTCCGATCTTGTCTCGGTCGACGGCGAGGGGAGGCTTCGGTTCCACGGCCGGCTCGACCGTCTCTTCAAGAGCGGGGGGAAACTCGTCAACCCGACCGAGATCGAGGCGGTGCTCGGGCGTCATCCGCTCGTCAGGCAGGTTGTTTGCCGGGGGGAGCCGCACGATCTGCTCGGCTTGATCGTCGTCGCTGAGGTCGTGCCCGAAGGTCCCTTCCCGGATGCCGAAGCCACGCTCCGCCGGCACTGCGACGATCACCTCGAGGCGCAGGCCGTCCCCCGGGAGATCCGCCTCATCGACTGCTTGCCGGTGTCGGCATCGGGGAAGGCTGATCTCGGCGCCGTGAGCCCCGGGGGGTGAACGCTCCTCCGGAGAAAAGAGAACGGGCCCGGCGCTTCCGCACCGGGCCCGCTTGATTGGCGTGCTGAAGAGGCAGGAGACGCGGCTACTCCCCCTTGGCCTCGCCGTCGCCCGCCGGCACCGCGGCCACGGGTTCGGCGGTGACGACGCCGACGAACTTCAGCTGCTTCTTGTCGGCAACCTCGATGCAGTCGACCTGGATCGTGTCCTTGCCGATGAACTCCCCCTTCAGAAGCTCCTCGGAGACCGGATCCTCGATGTAGTTCTCGATCGCACGGCGCAGCGGCCGGGCGCCGAAATCGGTGTCGGAGCCCTTCTTGATGAGGAACTGCTTTGCCGCTTCGGTCAGCTCCAGCTTCAGACCGCGTTCGTCGAGCCGCTCGCGGACCTTCGCCAGCTCGATGTCGATCACCTGCTTGAGATCCTCGACGGTGAGGTGGTGGAAGACGATCACGTCGTCGACACGGTTGAGGAACTCCGGGCGGAAGAACTTCTCAATCCGCTCGTTGACGCGCTTCTTCATGCTGTCGTAGCCGGCGTCGTCATCGGGCTTCTGGAATCCGAACGCCGATTCGTTCTTGATCGCCTCGGCCCCGGCGTTCGTCGTCATGATGAGGATCGTGTTGCGGAAGTCGACGTTCCGGCCGAAGCTGTCGGTGAGACGCCCCTCCTCCATCACCTGGAGGAGCATGTTGAAGACGTCCGGATGGGCCTTCTCGAGCTCGTCGAGGAGCACGACCGAGTAGGGCCGGCGGCGGATCTTTTCCGTCAACTGCCCCCCCTCCTCGAAGCCGACGTAGCCCGGCGGCGCGCCGATCAGCCGGCTGACGTTGTGCTTCTCCATGTATTCGCTCATGTCGATCTGGATGAGCGCGTCGGCATCGCCGAACATGAATTGCGCCAGCGCCTTGGCCAGAAGCGTCTTCCCCACGCCGGTCGGCCCGGCGAAGATGAAGCAGCCGGTGGGGCGCTTCGGATCCTTGAGCCCGGAGCGACTGCGACGCACGGCCTTGGCGATGCTCTTGATCGCCTCGTTCTGGCCGATGACCCTCTTGTGGAGCTCGTCCTCCATCGCCATCAGACGCTTGCTGTCTTCGGTCGACATCCGCGTCAGCGGGATCCCGGTCATCTTCGAGACGACCTCCGCCACGACCTCCTCGTCGACGACGCCGTCGGCCTCGCGCGACTTGTCGCGCCAGTCGCGGGTCATGTTTTGCTTTTTCTTCTTGAGCTTGTCGGCCTGATCGCGCAGCGCTGCCGCCTTCTCGAAGTCTTGGTTGGCGACCGCCTCCTCCTTCTCCTTGTTGAGGCGCTCGACCTCCTCGTCGATCTCCTTGAGATCCGGCGGCTTGGTCATCGCCTTGAGGCGGACGCGGGCCCCGGCTTCGTCGATGACGTCGATCGCCTTGTCGGGGAGGCAGCGGCCGGTGATGTAGCGGCTTGAGAGCTCCACGGCGCTCTCCAGCGCTGCATCGGAGATCTGCACGCGGTGGTGCGATTCATACCGATCGCGCAGCCCTTTGAGGATCTCGACCGCCTCCGACTTCGTCGCCGGCTCGATCATGATGATCTGGAACCGCCGGTCGAGGGCCGAATCCTTCTCGATGTACTTGCGGTATTCGTCGAGGGTCGTGGCCCCGATGCACTGGATCTCGCCCCGGGCGAGCGCCGGCTTGAGAACGTTCGAGGCGTCGATCGCCCCCTCGGCGCCACCGGCACCGACGAGCGTGTGGAGCTCGTCGATGAACAGGATCGTGTTCTTGGCGCGGCGGACCTCGTTCATCACCGCCTTGATCCGCTCCTCGAACTGCCCGCGGTACTTCGTGCCGGCAACCATCATCGCCAGATCGAGGACCACAATCCGCCGGTCGGCGAGGAGCTCGGGGACATGGCCGTCGACGACACGCTGGGCAAAGCCCTCAACGATCGCCGTCTTGCCAACGCCGGCCTCGCCGAGGAGGACGGGGTTGTTCTTCGTGCGGCGGCAGAGGATCTGGATCGCCCGCTCGATCTCCTTCTCCCGGCCGATGACCGGATCGAGCTTCCCCTGCCGGGCCAGTTCGGTGAGGTCGCGGCCGAAGCTGTCGAGGGCCGGCGTCTTGCTCTTCCCCGCCTTCGGCGTCGCCTCGCCGCTGCCGCTGGCCCCGGCGCTCGACGTCGCCCGGCCGCCGAGCCCGGCACGTTCTCCCCCTTCCCCCTCCATCCCGTGGCCGAGGAGGTTGAGGACCTCTTCGCGCACGTCCTCGAGTTTCAGCCCGAGGTTCATCAGCACCTGGGCTGCCACCCCCTCCTGCTCCCGGAGCAGCCCGAGAAGGATGTGCTCGGTGCCGACGTAGTTGTGGTTGAGGTTGCGGGCCTCCTCCATCGAATATTCGATCACCTTCTTGGCGCGTGGGGTCTGCGGGAGCTTCCCCATCGTCACCATGTCAGGGCCGCTCTGGACGAGCTTCTCGACCTCCATGCGGATCTTCCGCAGGTCGATGTCGAGGTTTTTCAGCACGTTGGCGGCGACGCCGCTCCCCTCCTTGATGAGCCCGAGGAGAACGTGCTCCGTGCCAATGTACTCGTGGTTGAATCGCTGGGCCTCTTGATTGGCCAGTTGCATCACTTTCCGGGCACGGTCGGTGAAACGCTCGTACATGGGGAGTTCTCGGAGAGAGTGGCTTGTGGGGGAGGCGGGCGGAGATGGCCACCGAAAATGGCAGCCAGGGACCCGACCACCCTAGTCGATGCAAACCTTACGCCAAATCTGGTCGTGAATTCTAGGCGGCAGCCCGAATCGGGCAGGGGGGACCGTGGCGGCGACGGCCCTCCGGGCCCGGACAGGCTGGCGGCGCGGGCCGAAAACCTCCCACTTCGCACCACGAGCCGTTTCCGGCCGATCGCCCCAACTGGTTCGGGGCCCGGGCCCGAATGGTTCGCCGCGCCGTTTCAGGCAGCGCGCTGAGGGGCCGTGTCGCCGACGCTCCCGTCGGAAGGGAGGCGGAGGACCACCGCTTCAGGCCCTCCTTCCCCCTCGGCTGTCGGTGCCGGGAGCGTCGTCTCCAGGCGCGAGAGCTCGCGGCGGATGACGCCGAGCCAGGGGCGCCCCGCGTCGCTCCGGGAGAGTTTTTCAAGCGCCGTCCGCGATTCGGCCCGGCGACCGACGCGGCGCAGAAGTGTCGCGAGGAGGAGCTGGGCCTCGCCGTCGGTCGGCGCCACGAGGAGAAGACCACGGAGCTTCGTTTCGGCCGCCAGCCAGTCGCGGCCGAGATAGGCATCCCGGGCGGCGACGAACAGAGCTTCCGTCGCCGCGCTCCGACCGGTCGGCAGCGGCGGGGGGAACTGCGTCACGGCCGAAAGGGTCGCCACGACCCACACGGCGGCCGTAGCCGCCCACAGTCCGAGGGCGAATTCCCTCTCCACCAGCTCCGTCCACACCCACGTGAGCACGATCGCGATGTCGAGGGCGATAGCGAACGCGACGGCGAGGATCAGGCCGGCGACGCTGCCGCGCAGCCAGAGCCACGGCAATCCCGGCCAGAGGAGTGTCAGGGAACGGGTGGTGATCACGACCACTCCGGGCAATGGAACCGGGGGGACGGGCAATGCCGGTCGGGGGAGGAGTGTAGGGACCTGGCGATGGGAGGCCAAGCCGAACCGGGGCCCGATAAATCCTCTCTCTCCCGCCGCAACGGCAGGGGGACGGTCGAGCCGGGGGGCGCGGTGGTACAACACCGCCATGACCAACTTCCCCGGCCACCAGCACCCAGATCCCCCGGAGCAGCCCGCCGGCGCGGGCTTTCCCGGCGCCGCGATCGCGGGGGACCCGCCGGGGAGCGGAGGGGCCTGGCGGGCCCTCGATGCCTCCGCCAATCGGGCCGCCGAGGCACTGCGGGTCATCGAGGATGGGCTCCGGTTCGTCCTCGACGATGCCCACCTTACCGCCGTTGCCAAGCGCCTCCGCCACGATCTTTGCGACCTCCTCGCCACCCAACCGCTCCCCGAGCGGATCCGGCTACGCGACGTCGCCGGGGACGTCGGCCCGGGGGTCGGTCCGGTCGGCGCGCTCCCGCGCCGGTCGCCGGCCGATCTGGTCGCTGCCAATGGGGCCCGCGCGGCGCAGGCGCTGCGGAGCCTCCAGGAATGGGCGCTCCTCCTCCGGCCGCCCCTCGCCCCGCGGTTCGAGGCGCTCCGCTACCGCCTCTATGACCTTGAGCGCGCGGCGCTCGTGCTTGCCCGCGCGAGCGAACGCCTTGCCGGGATCACGCTTTGTGTGCTCGTCGATGGCGGGGAGGATGCAGGCCGCTTCGGCACCCTCGTCGAGGGCTTGCTCGACGCCGGGGTGCGGATGATCCAGGTGCGCGACAAATCGCTCCCCGTTGCGGCGCTGGTCGATCGAGTCCGCTTGGCGGTCGAACTGGCCAGACGCCGGTCGCGGGCCGACGCGTTGGTCATCGTCAATGATCGTCCCGACGTCGCCGTGGCGGTGGGGGCCGGTGGTGTCCACCTCGGCAGCGACGACCTCCCCCTCGACCTCGTGCGGCGCGTCACCGGTCCGACGGCGGTCGTGGGGTGCACCGCGCACGACATCGGCGCAGCGCTCGCCGCCGTCCACGGGGGAGCCGACTATCTCGGCGTCGGCCCCTGCTTTCCTTCGTCCACGAAATCTTTCCGGAGCCATGCGTCGCGGGAGTTTCTCAGCCATGTTGCCGCCACGATCGCGCTGCCGGCGTTCGCGATCGGCGGCGTGACGCTCGATCGCCTCGACGAGCTCCGGGCGCTCGGGTGGCGGCGCGTCGCCGTGGCCGCGGCGATCACCCGCGCCGCTGATCCGGCCGGCATGGCGGCCCGGTTCATCGAGCGGTTGCAGCTTCTGTCGCCGGGCGCTGGAGCTGTTCCTGGGGCAAGCCCCGGGGATCGTCCCGGGGATGGTCCTTGAGCGCCTCGACCAGGGCGGCCGCGATGTCGGCCTCGTCGCGGGTGCGGTAGCCGGCCCAGACACGGCGGATTCGACCGTCGCTGCCGACAAGATAGGTGGTGGGGAACACCTCGAAGCCGTAGCCTTCGGAGAAGATCATCCGGACGACCCCCCGGGGATCGCACCACGGCTCGATCGCGATCCGCTCCCGGTCGAGGAAGCGCTTCGTGTCGGCGGTGATCTCGTCGAGGTCGTCCGGGCCCCCCGAGCCGCAAGACACTGCCACGAGTTGGAAGCGATCGTCGTCGGCGAGTCTCGTGGCGATCCGGCCCAGGCCGGGCAACTCGCGGCGGCATGGGGGGCACCAGGTGCCCCAGAAGTTCAAGAGCGTGACCCGGCCGGTGAAGGTGGGCGCGGGGCGCGACGGGTCGGCGATCGACACCAGCGGGATCTCCCCGATCCGCTTGCCCACCGCGGGGTGCGCCGGCGACGGGCCGGAGCAGCCCGGGCCGATCACCAGCAGGAGGGCACCTGCCGCCACGAGGGTCGTGACCAGGGGGCCGCGAGCGCGGCAGGGGCGACGGATCAGGCGTATCATGGGGATCCGATGCGACGAGTGACCGGGTGATGGGACGGGGGCGGGGCTCCCTTGAGGAGAAACCCGAGTGTACGAGGTCGAACTGAAGTTTCCCCTGGTGGACGCGGCGGCGGTGGAGACGGCCCTCGGCAGGCTCTCAGCCAGAACCCGGCCGTCGATCGACCAGGCCGACATCTATTTCGCCCATCCCAGTCGGGATTACGCCCTGTCCGACGAGGCCCTCCGGCTGCGCCGCGAAGGGGATGCGGTCGCGATCACCTGGAAGGGGCCGCGGCTCGGGTGGGGGGCGAAGACGCGGCGTGAGATCGAGCTCCCGCTGGCCGGGATCGCCGTCGGGGCGGAGGCGACGCTCGCAGCCTGGGGGGAGCTGCTCGAGGCCCTCGGATTCCGCCGGGTCTGGGAGGTACTGAAGCGACGGCGGCGGTCAGAGGTTTCCTGGCAGGGGAGCACGATCGAGGTGGCGATCGACACCGTGGCAGGGCTCGGCGACTTCCTCGAACTGGAGATCTTGGCAAGCGAGGAGGAGATTCCCCTGGCGCTCTCCTCCCTCCAATCGCTCGCCGCAGAGCTCGGCCTCGGCCAGCCCGAGCGACGCAGCTACCTGGAAATGCTCCTCGCTGCCCGCCCGCCCGATTGACCGGCTCCGCTGGGCCCCCTCATCGGCAGGCATTGCTGCTGATTCATCGTGCAGCGACTGCCCGCAAGGCGCGCTCTGGTGTCTGGAACCCTTCCCGCTGCCGCCAGCCATGGGAGGCGACCGCCGGACGAGCGGACAACCGCCCAATACCCTCGTCTGGTCGCTTTTTCAGCCGTTTTATTCCAATCGCGAGCCGAGGCGACGCCCCGGAACCCCTCGGTCTGCCGCAGCACCGAAGAAATCGAGCTTTTTGGCGCAACGTTTGCATTGAGTGCTCCGAACGTGGGTGTTTCAGTGTGGTTGCGGCCCAAATCATCATCGGATTTTTCCCTTTCTTCACGCGGGGTGAGCTCATGGTCCTTCAAGGTTCGAGCCGTGCCGGAACGCACCGTCACGGTTTCACGCTGGTCGAACTGCTGGTTGTCATCGCCATTATCGGCACACTCGTCGGGCTGCTCCTGCCGGCCGTCCAATCGGCGCGCGAAGCCGCCCGCCGCAGCGCCTGCTCCAACAACATGAAACAGTTGGGGCTTTCGCTCCTCAACTATGAGTCGGCGACGAGGAAACTCCCCCCGTCGCAGATCGTTCCGAAGGCCTTCGGTGACCTCGCCGCTGGCAAGGGCTGGAACGACTACACGCTCGTCGGCCACCTGATCTATCTCATGCCCTACATGGAGCAAACGCAGGTCTATCAGCCGTTCCCTTCCAACATG